>Ga0207747_1000686_pt1 | contig 33139 bp, 27 predicted proteins | sample HigsolmetaGSP11D_FD_184839 | JGI IMG/M metagenome (GOLD analysis project Ga0207747, IMG submission 184839) | High solid enriched microbial communities from the Joint BioEnergy Institute, USA - SP1-1-D (SPAdes) | ecosystem: Engineered > Bioreactor > SSF (Solid state fermentation) > Aerobic >...
GGGTGTTGCCGCTGCCAGAAATCTAGGCTTACAGAAAGCAAGCGGAGATTATATATATTTTCTTGATAGTGATGATTATCTATATACGGATACCTTAGAAGTCCTTGCCCAAGCTGCGGAGGATGGCGAAGACATTATCTACGGAAAGAAGAAATCTACCTGGTTCTCTCGTTTTGTTTATTTTGGAAGAAATCAAGTACAAGATTCAGAAGAAGAGGATGAGGAAACCGGAGATAGTGAAAATGAAGCAGGAGATGAAAGTGAAGTCGGAGATGAAAGTGATGACGAGACTTCCAAAGATGGTGCCGATGTAACATCGGATGATGATACGGACGATTCCTCAATGGATAATGAAGATTGGGAAGAGGAGGAAAAGGAAGTTACCGAGGAAGAACTCGAGCATCTTAAGATGGTTGAAATCCACCGGGCTAAACGTGTTTTGGTAAGTAAAAGGAAAGGTATTCACAATATTTCTGTTTTAAATATATTATTTAAGAGAAGCTTTCTTGAAGAACATAAGATAACCTTTCTAGAAGATCTGAAATATTATTCCGATGTTCCATTCCTATTGGAAGCAATAGAGAAATCTGAACGCTTTAAAAAATGCTATAATGCTTTATATGTCAAAAGAAAACATAACGATCCGGTGAATTTCCCTTCTCTAACGCAAGTGAAGGACCTGAATCGTTTTAGGGAGTATATTGATGTTTACTACCGTATCATGGAAAAAATACCGAGGGATTCGGATTTGAAAGGACGTATTGATAAAAAGTATATATCCTATTATGCAAGAACATTTGCCCCCCGCTTAAAGCGGAGTAAAAATGATGTTTGGCGCAAGGAGTATTTTCTGATGATGAGCGATCTCGCTCGTGAAATCAATCCGGAAATACTTCGCGCACAAAAGGGATATAAGAAACGTATCTTAAAAGCGTTAATAAAGAAAGATGTTGAAAAATCCATACGAATCGTTAAGATAAATCTTGCCTTTAAGAAGATAAAGAAAATAGTTCGCAGTAGAAAAGAACTCGCTAAATTCCTTTATGTACATGTATTTTTAAAGCAACCACTAAAAGAGAATTGGATTATCTATGAGAGTTTCTTTGGAAAGAATTATTCGGACAGTCCGAAATATATTTACGAGTATTTAGCAAAAAATTATCCCGGCCAATATCGTCATATTTGGGTAATTAACAAAAAGTCGAAAATTCCTTATAAGCATAAAGAAATAAAGCGGTTTAGCATTCGTTATTATTATTATCTTGCCAGATGCAAATACTGCGTATTTAATGGCAGACAGCCGGTATGGATGGTGAAAAGGGAAGGGAATATTTTCCTTGAGACCTGGCATGGTACGCCGCTTAAAAAACTTGTTTTTGACATTGATGATATCAGTTCCGCAACACCGAAGTATAAGCAGCAGGTATACAAACAGTCCCGGGTTTGGGATTATCTGATTGCACCGAATGCATTTAGCAGTGAAACATTCCGCAGATGCTTTATGTTTGATAAGACAATGTTGGAGACCGGGTATCCGAGAAATGATATTCTGCATGCACCGGATCGGGATAAATTAGCGGAACAGATAAAAGAGAGATTACGCATTCCGAAGGATAAGAAAGTGATTCTTTATGCCCCGACATGGAGAGATGACGAGTTCTATGCGAAAGGGCAATATAAATTTGAATTGCGTTTGGATTTGGACTTGATGCGTCGTGAACTGGGGAAGGAGTATGTTGTTTTACTGCGTACCCACTATTTTATCGCGGATAGTATTGATGTCAGCGCTTTAGAAGGATTCGCATACAATGTAAGCAAATATGATGATATCTCTGAATTATATTTAATTTCTGATATTTTAATTACCGATTATTCGTCTGTATTCTTCGATTATGCGAATTTGAAACGTCCTATGCTTTTCTTTACTTACGATTTGGAAAAGTATCGGGATGTTCTTAGAGGATTCTATTTTGATATTGAAAAAGAAGTTCCCGGACCGTTGGTATTTACATCAGAAGAAGTTGTAGATGCCATAAAGAATATCGAAGAGGTCAAAAAGCAATATAGCCAAATATATGATGAATTTTACCATAGATTTTGTGAATGGGAAGATGGACACGCTTCAGAGAAAGTGGTAAAATCAGTTTTTAGAGTAGAGAAATAACTGCTTTCGTTCGTCTGAGCGGATCTTGGACAAGTATACGTTGTACTGTGTATCATAGTAAAGGAAAGCAGGCGTGGAGGTTATTGTGAATAGATTATGGAATAATTTTAAAAAGTATCGCTTTCTATTAGTTGAGCTTGTAAAGAAAGATATCAAATTAAAATACCGTCGTTCCTATTTGGGAATTCTTTGGACTTTATTAGAACCCTTGCTAACAACAGCGGTATTAACGATAGTATTTGGTAATTTACTTGGGAAAGGTGGTAGGACATACCCGGTTTATATTCTCACCGGTCGTCTGCTCTATACCTTCTTTTCGACCTCAACAAAATCAGCAATGAAATCGATTCAAAAGAATAGTGCTATGATAAAAAAGGTTTATGTGCCAAAGTACATTTATCCTTTTTCGACGATACTATCAAATTATATTATTTTTATCATCTCATTGATTGTTTTACTAGTAGCAGCGATTGTTTTTGATGTAAAACCTACAATCCATATCTTCGAGGCTGTGATACCGCTGTTCCTGCTTTTGGTTTTTTCCTTGGGTGTGGGATTGATCTTATCAACGTTAGCGGTGTTCTTTCGTGACTTGGAATACCTATGGTCTGTTGCATTAATGTTAATTATGTATACTTGCGGAATTTTCTATCATGTGGAAGATCTGGACCTGGGCGGTAAAATATGGATATTTAAATCGAACCCACTTTATTTAATTATCGTTAACTTTAGAAATGCAGTATTCGGAAGGCCGATGGATACGGAGGCACTAATCATTTCCGTAGTATCCAGCGCCATTGCGTTTCTTTTTGGTGTTCTGTTCTTCTATAAGCAACAGGATAAATTTATTATGAACATATAGGAGATATAAATCAACATATAATCAGGGAACAAATATAATTCCTGGTTAGAATGGAGGTTCTTTTGAAAAAGGAAATATTACGGGTTGATAATGTTAGTATGAAATTCAACCTCATGGAGAAAAAAGTGGATGATCTTAAAGATTATGTAATAAAGATGATCAAGAGAGAACTAAGGTATCAGGAATTTTGGGCTTTACGGGATATTTCCTTTCGCTTAAAGGAAGGAGAGCGGCTTGGTATCTTGGGACTTAACGGTGCCGGTAAAAGTACACTGTTAAAAATTATATCCGGGGTACTTAAGGCAACGGAAGGCAACGTTACGGTTAGAGGGAAAATTGCTCCGCTGCTGGAGCTTGGAGCAGGTTTTGATTTGCAATATACCGGTGCGGAAAATATCTATTTATATGGAGCTGTACTTGGATTTTCAAGAGAATTTCTGCGGGAAAAGTATGATGAGATTGTGGAGTTCTCAGAACTGGGGGATTTCATTGATGTACCGGTGAAAAATTATTCCTCCGGTATGAAAGCAAGATTAGGTTTCTCCATTGCTACCATCGTTGAACCGGAAATTTTAATTCTTGACGAAGTTCTATCCGTAGGCGATGCAAAATTCCGTAAGAAAAGTGAAAAAAAGATTAAGTCCATGTTTGACAAAGGAATCACCGTTCTTTTTGTATCCCATTCCATTGATCAGGTGCGCAGTCTGTGTGATCGCGCAATCTTGTTAGAGCAAGGCAGATTACTGGCAGATGGTCCCGTTGAGGAAGTTTGCAAAATATATGAAGAGAAGATTAACTCTTAGGATTTCGTTTATAATAAAGAATGAAATAGCATTTTTATATTTTATGAAATACGTTGGTTTATAAATACATTAATAAGGAGGAAGTCTTCCATTGCGGAAGAATATTACGTTATGAAAAAGGTTATCACTTATGGAACTTACGATTTATTGCATGTTGGTCATATTAATTTACTAAGAAGAGCAAGAGAATTGGGAGATTATCTTTTGGTAGCATTATCTACGGATGAGTTTAATGCCATCAAGAATAAGAAGGCATACCATAGCTATGAAGATAGAAAAACCATTCTGGAAGCGATTCGGTATGTGGATAAAGTTATACCCGAAACCACTTGGGATCAGAAGATCAAGGATGTTGTAGAGAATGAAATTGATGTCTTTGTAATGGGAGATGATTGGAAAGGCAAGTTTGACTTCCTGAAGGAGTATTGTGAAGTGGTTTATTTACCAAGAACGGAGGGTATTTCTACCACGAAGATTAAAGAAGATCTTGGTATGAAGAATGATTAAATTTGCTTAGAACCGGAAAGGGGGAAACATAAAGGATGCAAAGAAAATTCGGTGAATATCTTAAAAATCTTATGAAAGAAATGGTGCTTTTGGGATATCACCTATGCATTAAACTATTTCCGGTTCAAAAGGATGTCATTCTTTTTGAGAGCAATCTGGGTAGAAATTATACGGGAAACCCGAAAGCAATCTATGAGGAAATGGTTCGGCAGGGGATGGATAAAAAATACCGGTGCTATTGGATTCTTGAGGATGTTAACACGAAGATTCCCGGAAACGCTAAGAAAGTGAAGAGAACCAGGTTTCGATATTTTTTTCTGTTTGCAATCGCCGGTATTTGGATTTCGGATTCGAGATTTCCTATGTATATAGTAAAGCGGAAGGAATGCCGTTATATCCAGACGTGGCATGGTACTCCGCTAAAGAAGCTGGCTTTGGATATGGATACGGTTTTCATGGCCGGCGAGTCGGGAATCGATGACTATAAGAAGAATTTTTATGAAAATGCGCAAACCTGGGATTATCTGCTGTCCCAGAACCGCTATTCTACGGAAATTTTCCGCAGAGCATTCGGATTTCAAAAGGAAATCTTAGAAATCGGGTACCCCAGAAATGATATATTATTCCGGAAGAATAATGAAAAAGACATACGTAAATTAAAGCAGGAATTAGGATTACCTTTGGATAAAAAAATCATATTATATGCTCCGACCTGGAGGGATAATGAGTTCTATGGGCAAGGAAAATATAAGTTTAATCCACCCTTGAATTTTGGAAGATTACGGGAGGAGCTGGAAGATGATTATTGCATGATTGTAAAATATCATTACCTTATCATGGATCAGATTGATTGGAAACCCTATCAGGGATTTATCTTTTCCTATGATATGCGTTATGATATCGCGACCCTCTATTTGGTTTCAGATATTTTAATAACGGATTATTCATCGGTTATGTTTGATTTCAATATATTGCAAAGACCCATGTTCTTTTATTGCTATGATCTGGAGGAATACAAGGATACGCTGCGAGGCTTCTATTTTGATTTCTTAGAGGAGGCTCCCGGTCCTGTAGTCTTAACTACTGACGAGCTTATAGAAGCTATAAAGCTGTACAAGCCTTCAGATTATGCAGAGAAGCAAAAAGCATTTACACAGAAATATAACCATCTGGATGATGGAAATGCCTCCAAAAAGATTGTTCAGTTAATCGAAAGTTTTCATCATGAGATATAATATAAATTATGGTAAGGCATAGGAGAATGTTGTGAAAAAAATAATCGGTTATTACCTGTTTGCTTTCGTTTATTACATATGTAGACTTGCTCCTATTAAGAAAAAAAGGGTTCTCTGCATTATGACCCACGATGATGGGGAAGGCAGCAATGTAAGTTTAGTTGCTAAAGCATTGCAGGTAGAGTCAAAGGAATATTCTTTTGCGTATATTACCAAGAAGGATACATTGGAGGTAAAGTCTTTGGCCGACTGGCGAAAGATGTTTGCCTTTTTTGTGCTTAAGCCTTATCAGATGGCAAGAGCGGAAATTATTTTATTGGATAATGTATTTCTGCCTTTTGCTTACCTGCGTAGGAGAAAGGGCACAAAAGTTGTTCAGCTATGGCATGGAACGGGAACAATTAAAAAGTTCGGCCAGGATGTGAATACGGGTAAATTGAAGGTGCTTGAAAAGAGAGCAAATGCTAATATTACGCATCTGATTGTTAACTCGCCTGCAATGAAAGAACTTTATGCAGGTGCATTTGGTGTAAGTACAAGTTGTGTATATCCGATTGGTTTGCCAAAGACGGATGAATTATTAAAACGGATCCATAGGTTTTCTCAGGAAAATAGAAATCCGGACAAGGAAAGGATCTACCAAAAGTATCATATCCCCAACCATATAAAATTGGTATTATATGCTCCAACCTTTAGAGATCATGAGATAAATCACCCAAGAGTAGAAAAGCATCTTAAAGAGTTGGTGGCAGGGCTGCCGGAAGGTTATATTCTTGGACTTCGGGTACATCCTTTTGTTGCGAAAGCGATAAGTAATCTGCCGATGGGGGAGAAGGTGTGTCAACTCTCTTTTGAGGATGACGTAAATACCGTATTAATGGCAACAGATATATTGATTACCGACTATTCCTCGATCATATTCGAATACTGCTTAACTTTACGACCGATGGTATTCTATGCCTATGATTATGAGGAATTCATGGAGCATGGTCGAGGCTTCTATTATCCTTATCAAAGCTATGTCCCCGGTCCGGTTGCCTATACTGCGAAAGAAGTATGCCGTTTGCTGCAAGAGTGTCAATTTGATATTAACCGGATCAAAGATTTTATTGAGGAGAATTATTATTCCCTGGATGGCAATGCAACAGGAAGATTAATTGCCCTGTTAAATGAGGATTAAGGAATATAAATTGTGGATATTTTGTACGCAGAAGAAGTGATTAGTTGATAACATAAAATGAGTATCTATCTTTCGGAATGAAATTTAGATACTCCTTTTAGTATCCAATAAATTTTATTATTCGCCAATAAATTATTGTGTACGTATACTCTCAATGTAATTCGAATATTCCTGCACTGTCTGTGATGGTATATATCCTGTCTCATCGAATAGGAATTCATGAAGTTTGGTTACGTTATCCTGAAGATTAATCGGGAATACGTAGGATATTTTCTTATAAGTGTGGGCATCTTTTTCAAAAGGAAATCCGGTCTGATCAACGATATTATAGGAGAAGATATCTTTCGCAAGTGATAGAATTTCCAAGGAATTCAGGTTCGTATATATCTGCGGCAGCATATCATTGATTAAAGCATTAATGGTTTCCAAATCGGATGACTTTACCTTTTCAAATATCTTATTAATAACAATACGCTGACGTTCCGTACGTTTAAAATCACCTCCGGCGGTATAGCGAATTCTTGCATAGGCAGTCGCTTGCGTTCCGTTCACGGTTTGCGTGCCGGCGGATGTAATACCGGGTACTTTGGTTCCGTTGATACGGTTTAGCTCACGTACATAACCATTCAACCATTTGACTTCTTCCTGTGTAATATCCAAAGTAATACCGCCCAGACGGTCAATAACATCCACTACGGCTTTAAAGTTTACAGTGACGTATTCCTTAATATCCATATCAAAGTTCTTATTAATCGTACTTAGTGCTAGGGAATAACCACCCTTAAAATATGCAGCATTAATTTTGTCGTAGCCTGTCCCGGGAATATTAACATAGGTATCACGATAGATGGATGCCAATTTTACATCCTTTGTCTTATTATTGATCGATGCGATAATAATGGTATCCGTATGCGTTCCATCCTTTAAGGAATTCTGTCTGGAGTCTACACCGAAGATTGCAATATTGCGATACCCTTCCTTTTCTTCAATCTCATTTTGTATGATTTTCTCATCTTCACTGTCATCATGTTGAATTTTTTCTAAGGTACGATAAACCTTTGCTGCTGCAATTAGCAGAATTAGAATCACTATTTCCGCAAAAAGGATACGTACTAGTTTATTTTTCTTCTTTCTTCTTTTTGTCTTAGCCATGATGTTAATTACCTAGCCTTTCTCTTAGTAAAGTCTTACCAAGTTTCCTACAGTAACATTGTGCCAGGGATACCCTGGCACAGTATTGATCCTATATTCAAATTAGGTTACATTTAGTATGCATTTTTATTGATAAAGCCTTTAAAGATTGTCAAAAACAGAATTTTGATATCAAGGCCAAGGGACCAATTTTCAATATAGTATAAATCATGATCGATACGTTTACGAATCGAGGTATCACCACGATAGCCGTTGATTTGTGCCCAACCGGTAAGTCCCGGCGGAACTTGGTGTTTAATCATATACCTTGGTATTTCTTCCTTGAATTTTTCTACAAAGTAAGGGCGCTCCGGTCTTGGACCAACCAAACTCATATCGCCTTTCAATACATTAAATAATTGTGGAAGTTCATCAATACTTGTCCGGCGGATGAACTTACCAATCCCTGTAACTCTAGGATCACCGCTTGTGGTCCATGCCTTCTTTTCTTCAGATTCCTTTTGCACTGCCATGGAGCGGAATTTATACATTTTAAATTCTTTATTGTTCTTTCCTACGCGAATCTGAGAGAAAATAATTGGACCTTCGGAGGTTAATTTTATAAGGATTGCGACAATAATCATCGGTATGGCAAATATAATTAGGGCAATGGTAGCGCCTAAGATATCAATGATACGCTTGAGGATACGATTGTAAGTATTACTTAACGGTACGTTACGGATATTAATTACCGGTAAACCATACAAATCTTCCGTATAAGGTCTCGTAGGAATAAAATTATGATAATCAGGTACAAATTTGGTATGAACTCCGGATTTTTCGCAAACAGCTACTATATTTTCCAATTTTTCATAATCCTTAAGGTTAAGCGTAATAACGATTTCATCTAAGGACATTTTGGATAGAAAAGCTTCTAATTGATAGCTTGTTCCGATTACAGGGATTTTCTTATACATGGTTCCGGTTGATAATGTATCATCCAGAATACCATGGATATAGTATCCCCATTGTGGGTTTGCTAATATGCGGTCGATATAAGCTTCTGCTGCACGGCTATATCCTACCAATAAGATATGTTTTAGGTTATAACCTCTTCTTCTTGCTACTCTTAATGCATAAGCCAGCAGTAATCTTGCACTGGAACTTAATACAATGTTTGTCCCATAAAAGATACCTAAGAACTGACGGGAAATGTCGCCTTCTTTACGTAAATATAAGATAAATGTAAAAAAGGCAATACCGAAGGTGTTTGCAGCAATGATATTGACTATTTCCAACCATCTGCGTTTACCTCTTTTCGGTGTATATAGCCGATTGAAGTAATAAATTAACAGATACAATGGAATTATAAATATAAGCCATGATACATATACCCTAAGTGGATAGAATGTTCCATATTCAACTCTTAGGTAATGTACATTCGTAAGCGGACTATAAAATCGTAAATAATAGGATAAAACGTATGATATAGCTACGATGCAGGCGTCCATGGCAACATGAACCCAATTGAGCATTTTTTGATTATCTTTAATCATATTAATCCCTACTTTTTAAAAAATTATCCATTTGACAACTTCTCTACTATAATACATGATATTCCTGTTTTCAACAATAAATTTTTTATTAAGATTTCCTAAATGGGATAATCCATGATTATATCACAATATATTTTCAATCTTTTCACAAACTTAACACAAAATACTGCTACAATGTATCTTAACCAAGATATGAAGATAAATCCAAAGAAAGGAGAGAAGGCTTTATGACAGATGATATGAATAGTCACTATCCATATAATAGCGGTGATAATATAAATAATAACGGACAAAGGCAGACGGGAAGAGTACCGGAATATAATTTCTGGGCTGAGCACATGTCTAATAACACCTATTCTACTTACAATCCCAATACGAATTCCTGGGAATACAAATATAGTGCGGTAGGAAGTAACAATCGTGGTAATGCAAGTGGAAAGAAAGGAAAGGGGATTGCTTCTTTTATATTGAAAGCATTATGCTTTGGTCTAATTGCGGCGATTAGTTTCTTCGGATTTCAAAAACTGTATTTTACGATTAATCCGGATGCTGCAAGCTATAATCAGGGGATTAGTGACCAAGGATTTAATTTTAATACAGGTAAGCGGTATGAGATTAAACAGACCAGCCGCGGAAATATACAAGCCACGGAAAGATCTCAGATTATTAAGGTTGTTAATGATACCATGCCATCGATTGTATCCATTCGCAGTGCTTCCACCCAGACGAATCGTTGGTTTGGTCGGGAATTCAATCAGGAAGTGGAAGGCAGCGGTTCAGGTATCATTGTCGGTAAAAATGAAAATGAACTTTTGATTGCAACCAATAACCATGTTGTAGCCGGAGCCAATAAAATAAAGGTTACCTATATTGATGGTTCCGAATCAGAGGCGATTATTAAAGGAGCCGACGCGGTTGCCGATCTTGCTGTTATTACGGTTGATGTTTCCACATTGCAAAAAGAAACACTCGATGCCATAAAGATAGCGAAGTTAGGCAATTCCGATGAAGTCAAGGTCGGTGAGATGGCGATTGCAATCGGGAATGCCTTAGGCTATGGACAATCGGTAACCGTGGGATATATTAGCGCGAAAGATCGGGAAGTAGAGGTTAGTGACGGTTATAATTCCAAGGAAATGATATTATTACAAACCGATGCAGCAATCAACCCGGGGAATAGTGGCGGTGCCTTACTGAGCGTTAATGGTGAAGTAATTGGAATTAATACGGTTAAGTATGCATCGAATGAGGTCGAAGGAATGGGATATGCAATCCCGATATCCAGAGCAATCCCGATTATCAATGAGCTGATGAGCAGAGAAAGTCTTAAAGAATCAGAGCAAGGTTATCTGGGAATTTCGGGATATGATGTAACCGAGGATGTTTCCGAAGCTTTCAATATTCCACTTGGCGTATTTGTTAAATTAGTAGATGAGGGAAGAGCAGCGGATAAAGCCGGCATCCTTGAAGGTGATATTATCATCGGTGCGGATGATATAGAGATCACTTCCATAACGCAGCTAAGTGATTATATTAAGAGTAAACGAGCTGGTACACGAGTGAAGATTAAATTAATGAGAGGTACCAATGGGACTTACGTTGAAAAAACGATTGAAGTAACATTAGGAACAAAACCGGAAACGCAGCAATAAAGCGAATAATTAAAAACACCAGAAGTCATAATAATCTATGATTTTGATTTGTGATAAAATAGAAAAGCGGCTGCCCTTATGATGTAACAATCATATAGGGCAGCTACTTTCTAATCCAAATTCCCCTATTGTCCCAGTAAAACATCTGGAGTATAATGTACACGATAAGCAGATTAGTCAGACCGAGTAGAAGCATTTACCAAGCTCGCTTGAGTAAATGCTGAAACGAGGAATGATAAGTGCAACGTGAGCGAAAAAGCGAAGCTTTAGAGCGGACTAATCTGCGAAAAGCAGAAGTCAGACCGAGTAGAAGCATTTACCAAGCTCGCTTGAGTAAATGCTGAAACGAGGAATGATAAGTGCAACGTGAGCGAAAAAGCGAAGCTTTAGAGCGGACTAATCTGCGAAAAGCAGAAGTCAGACCGAGTTAGAGTCTTTCTCAAGCTCGCTTATTTGCACCAAGCAGCTATCCGCGTATAAGGAGGATGAATAATGAGTAACAAAGATGATCAAAAAGATGATATAAATATAGAAGAAACTAAGAAGCACGACCATAACGACCAGGATGGGGAATATGAAAGTATTTGCTACATTTGTCGCAGACCAGAAAGTAAAGTTGGAAAAATGATTCATATTCCTAACAACATCGATATCTGTTCCGATTGCATGCAGAGAACATTTGATGCAATCAATCAAGGGGATAACCCTTACCTGTCAATGATGGGGTTACCACCCAATATGATGGTAATACCGAATCTGCCGAATGATATTCCAAAGCCGCAGAAACTCAAAAAGAAGGCAGAGAATGATAAGAATTTGAATGAGGCTTTTGATCGCAAGAAAATACCGGCTCCTCATATCATTAAAGCAAGCTTGGATGATTATATAGTTGGACAGGATTATGCAAAGAAAGTTATTTCCGTAGGCGTATATAATCATTACAAACGTATTTATAATAAAAATAGAAATCACAATGTAGAAATCGAGAAGTCAAATATGCTGATGATAGGACCTACCGGAAGCGGTAAAACTTATTTGGTAAAAACATTGGCGAAGCTTCTTGATGTGCCGCTTGCCATTACTGACGCAACCTCACTTACAGAAGCCGGTTACATTGGCGATGACGTGGAAAGTGTTCTTTCCAAGCTTCTTCAAGCAGCCGGCAATGATGTGGAAAAAGCAGAGCGCGGCATTATATTTATCGATGAAATAGATAAAATTGCAAAGAAGCGGAATATGAACAGCAGAGATGTCAGTGGGGAATCCGTTCAGCAAGGCTTGTTAAAACTGCTGGAAGGAGCAGACGTGGAAGTTCCGGTTGGAGCAACCTCCAAGAATGCCATGGTTCCTCTTACTACCATAAATACGGAGAATATCCTATTCATCTGTGGTGGTGCGTTCCCGGATTTGGACAAAATCATAAAGGCAAGATTAAACAAGCAATCTTCCATAGGTTTTAAGGCCGATCTGAAAGATAAATACGATTCCGATCCGAACATCCTGCAGAAAGTCACGGTAGATGATCTTCGTGAATATGGAATGATTCCGGAGTTCTTAGGAAGATTACCGATTGTATTTACGTTGGAAGGATTAACAAAGGAAATGTTAATTCAGGTACTGCAGGAACCAAAGAATGCGATACTTAAGCAGTACCAAGAGCTGTTGGCTATGGATGAGGTAAATCTTCAATTCGCACAGGATGCTCTGGAAGCTATAGCGGAGAAGGCATTAGAAAAGAAAACCGGTGCAAGAGCATTAAGAGCTATCCTGGAAGATATCATGCTGGATATCATGTATGAAATTCCCAAGGATGAGAATATCGGTAATGTTCTAATTACAAGAGATTATATTGAGGGAAAAGGAGTTCCTATCATAGAGATGCGTGGAACAGCGAATCCAAAGAGACTAGCTGTCACTCAATAACCAGGGGGGATTCGGATGTCATTACTGCAAAAATTCCGGGGTTACTTTAAGAAGAAGGTATCAGCAGATTCGGATAACATAGTTGATATACAAATCGATGAAATAAACTTATCCTATGAAGCGGAAGACATCAATGAGAAAGATGTAAAGCAAAGCCGGGGAGAAGATATCGGTGAAGATGAGTATGAAATCGTAGAGCGTGAATTCCTTCCGGCAAAGAGAATTTGTCCGGATTGCGGTGGAATTACTTTGGAAGGATTGGATTTCTGTGATAAATGCGGTGGAGAATTAAATTAAAGGCAGCGCTTATCCAATATTAGATCTTAAAAAATGGCGTATGATTTTTATCCATTAGCGGACCTTTTGCCGGCAAGAGCAATAGGGGGTTAGGATAATAATCTTACGCTTTTCATATGCACTTTTCTGTGATAAACATGGTATCTGTCATAATTAATTATTTTAATTAGTTATAGCAGAGAGATGTTATTATATCCTGGGAGTATAACAGCTATAAATAAGTTGTATATGAAATAGGAATAATTCTATTTATTTTGAATTGACAAATAATTTTTGCGAGGGTATTATAATATCCAAGAATTAAGAGCGTTCGCGATAACATAATAAATGATATTACTATCGCGATGAACGCTTTCGCTATTATTTAAGAGAATGTTCCATTTAGTACATTCTCTTAAAAAATACACTGGTATGTCATTGAATTAATGTGTTAAAGATTGACGCGTTAAAGTGACACACAATTCTATACATACGGAATCCAGCTTCGTATGAGTTAGACCAGATATTGAGGGAGGGAATTTTATGAAAATGAAAAGAATGTTAGGTTTGTTGTTAACACTAAGTTTGAGTGTAGTTAGCCTTGCAGCTTGCGGCACAAAAGAAAGTACCGGTACGCAGAATGAAGTATCAGCAGACAAATTCTATATTGGAGGGATTGGACCATTAACCGGTGGTGCTGCTGTATATGGACAACATGTAAAATATGGTGCTGAAATAGCGGTAAAAGAAATCAATGAAAATGGCGGTATTAACGGAAAACTTATCGAATTCCGTTTTGAAGATGATGAGCATGATCCAGAGAAATCCGTTAATGCATACAACAATTTGAAAGACTGGGGAATGCAGCTTCTCATGGGTACCGTTACTTCCGGTCCCAGTGTAGCAGTTGCAGAGGAAACTAAGAATGATAATATGTTCCAGTTAACTCCATCCGGTTCTGCACCGGCTGTTATCCAATATGATAACGCTTTCCAGGTTTGCTTTACCGACCCGAACCAAGGGGTTGCTTCTGCAAGATACATCAGTGATCATAATTTAGCTACTGCAGTAGCTGTAATCTATGATAGCTCAGACGTGTACTCTTCAGGTATCTATGAGAAATTTGTCGAAGAAGCAAAGAATGCAAACTTTGAAATTGTTGCGGCAGAAGCATTTACTTCGGATAGTAAATCCGATTTCTCGGTACAGCTTCAGAAAGCAAAAGATAGTGGAGCGGATTTAGTATTCTTACCAATCTACTATCAAGAAGCTACATTAATTTTATCACAGGCTAATGATATGGGCTATAATCCAACTTTCTTTGGTTGCGACGGTCTTGACGGTATCCTTGGTGTAGAAAACTTTGATACCTCTTTGGCAGAGGGTGTCATGTTGCTTACTCCATTCGCAGCGGATGCTCAGGATCAAAAGACACAGGATTTTGTGGCTAAATTTAAAGAAGTTTCCGGTGGCGACATACCAAACCAATTTGCTGCGGATGCTTATGATGCAATGTATATCATTAAAGCTGCAATTGAAAAAGCAGGTGTTACACCGGATATGAGTATATCCGATATGTGCGAAGCATTAAAAACCGCAATGACAGAGATTACTTATGATGGTTTAACCGGTGCAGGTATGACATGGGCTGCATCTGGCGAAGTGAATAAGGAACCAAGAGCTGTTATCATCAAAGATGGTGCATATGCATTATTTGAATAAATATAGGTAGAATCAATTTCTATATTATGATGTAAGAAACATACAGAAGGCCTATATGTCTTCTGTATGTTTCTTGTATTAAAGGAAAACCTATGTATAGTAGCCAAATAAGTTTAAGGTATTCTAACTACAGTCATTAGAAATAACCTAACGGGGGGAATTTATGAGCTTTATATCGTATTTAATTAAAGGAATAAGTTTAGGTAGTGTATATTCAATTATTGCACTAGGCTATACAATGGTTTATGGTATCGCAAAGATGTTGAATTTTGCCCATGGTGATGTCATTATGATTGGTGGATTTGTTATTTTTACGGTCATGAGTACTATGGGACTGAATCCATTAATTGCAGTATTGATAGCAATCGTTCTATGTACACTCTTAGGTGTGACAATTGAGCGAATAGCATATAAACCACTTCGACAGGCGCCTTCCTTGGCAGTATTAATCACTGCCATTGGTGTTAGTTACTTCTTGCAAAATAGCGCACTTCTTATTTTTGGGGCAGATACGAAGTCCTTTACATCGGTGATTAGGGTACCGGCTTTAAAATTGGCAGGAGGAAGCCTCACAATATCCGGTGAAACTCTGGTAACAATACCGCTTTGTATCATCATCATGATTGCGCTAACAATTTTTGTAAAGAAATCCAAAACAGGTCGTGGTATGGTAGCCGTATCAGAAGACAGGGAAGCAGCAGTTTTAATGGGCGTTAATGTGCATAAAACGATAGCAATCACTTTTGCTATTGGTTCTGCACTTGCAGCAGTTGCCAGTGCACTTATGTTTTCCGCTTATCCATCCCTTTCCTCTGTATCAGGTGCAATGCCTGGCATTAAGGCATTCGTAGCTGCGGTATTCGGCGGGATTGGTTCCATACCCGGTGCCATGGTTGGCGGAATTCTTCTTGGCGTGATAGAAATATTAAGTCGTGCCTATATATCCTCACAACTTGCTGATGCGATTGTATTCTTCGTACTAATTTTAGTTCTTCTGGTTAAGCCAACGGGTATCCTTGGCAGGAAGATTCAAGAGAAAGTGTAGGTGATGGCAGATGAAAATAAAAGCTACAAAACAAGTTAGTAGTTCCACTCGTTCAAATTTCATTACAATTGGAGCGATTATCCTGATATATTTTATTTTCCAAATGATGATAGCAAATGGCGCTATGTCGAATCTCTTAAAAGGATTACTGATTCCGTTATGCTATTACTCTATTTTAGCAGTATCCTTAAACTTGACGGTAGGTATCCTAGGTGAGCTAAGTCTAGGCCATGCAGGATTTATGTGTATAGGGGCATTTACCAGTGCATTTTTTTCAAAAGTTACCGAAAACACGATAACGAATCCATGGGTGCGCTTCCCCATAGCTATTCTGATTGGCGCTTTAGCTGCGGCGCTTTTGGGCATTTTGATAGGAATGGTGGTATTAAGATTACGCGGAGATTACCTGGCCATTGTAACCTTGGCATTCGGTGAAATTATAAAAAATGTTATCAATGTACTTTTCATTGGTATTGATCACAATGGAATCCATTTCTCAATGAAAGATGCGGCGGCGCTTAATTTGGAGGAGGGTGGTCAGACGATTGTTAATGGACCAAGAGGTATCACGGGAACACCTAAGGATGCTACCTTTGGAATTGCTGTGTTATTACTTCTACTAACCTATGTAATTATCATTAATTTGGTAAATTCCCGTTCCGGACGTGCGATTATGGCAATTCGAGATAATCGAATTGCAGCAGAATCCATGGGAATTCCAATTACTAAGTTTAAGATTCTTGCTTTTACAATCTCAGCGTCACTTGCAGGGGTTGCAGGCGTACTGTATTCCCACAATATTTCCACGTTAATAGCAACGCAGAAGAATTTTGGTTATAATATGTCCATTATGATCCTTGTGTTTGTCGTACTTGGTGGGATAGGAAATCTGCAAGGTTCCATCATTGCAGCGGTTGTATTGACGCTTCTTCCGGAATACCTTCGCTTCTTGCAGGATTATCGTATGATTATCTATGCAATTGTGCTGATTATTATTATGATTTATAACTGGAACCCGAAATGCATTGCATGGCGTAAGAACCATTCCATACAGGGTTTTCTTGCCAGATTGTTAAAGAAGGAGGAGGCGTAGGTTATGGCAATGTTATTAGTAAAGAACCTGGGGATCTCCTTTGGCGGATTACGTGCTGTAGATTCCTTTAGTATTACGATAGAAAAAGGTGAGTTGTACGGCTTAATTGGCCCAAATGGTGCCGGAAAAACCACGACTTTTAATTTGCTAACCGGTGTATATAAGCCGGATACCGGCAAAATGTATCTGGACGGCGTAGATATTACCGGCATGAATACGATTGAGATTAATAAGGCAGGTATTGCGCGTACCTTCCAGAATATTCGTCTATTCAAAAATTTATCCGTTCTTGATAATGTAAAGATCGGACTTCATAATAACTATAGATATTCTACTTTAGCAGGTATTCTGCGTTTGCCATCCTACTTTAAGACGGAGAGGGAGATGAATGAGCGTGCGTATGATATCTTATCCGTGTTCGGATTGGATAAAGAGGCAAATTTGCTTTCTGCTAATCTCCCCTATGGTAAGCAGAGAAAGCTGGAAATTGCAAGAGCTTTGGCTACGAATCCAAAGCTATTGCTGCTTGACGAACCAGCGGCAGGTATGAATCCGGCCGAAACGGAAGAATTGATGGAGACGATAACACTCATACGTAAAAAATATGATGTTACCATATTATTGATTGAGCATGATATGAAGCTTGTATCCGGAATCTGTGAGAAAATCTATGTTCTTAACTTTGGTACGGAACTTGCGAATGGATTGCCGCAGGATGTACTTAATAATCCTGAAGTTATCAAAGCATATCTAGGGGAATAAGTAAGGAGGATTAAGTTATGGCCATGCTGGAAGTGAAAAATCTACAGGTTTATTATGGAGTAATTCAGGCAATCAAAGGCGTATCCTTCGAGGTAAATGAGGGGGAGGTTATCGCGCTGATCGGTGCTAATGGCGCTGGTAAAACAACAATCCTACACACGATTACCGGATTGATTCCTGCAAAAACGGGAGAGGTAATCTATGAAGGTACGGATTTGCTGAAGATCCCTGCACATAAAATTGTATCCCATGGTATTGCCCATGTTCCGGAGGGAAGACATGTTTTCTCGCAATTAACCGTTTATGAGAATCTTCTGATGGGTGCTTATACCCGCAGTGATAAAGCAGAAATTGAAGAAACAATCGAAGAGGTTTATAAAAGGTTCCCAAGATTAAAGGAACGAAAAGGACAGTATGCGGGTACCTTAAGCGGTGGCGAGCAGCAGATGTTAGCCATGGGACGTGCGCTAATGTCAAAACCCAAAATTGTATTGATGGATGAGCCATCCATGGGACTATCTCCTATTCTTGTACAGGAAGTATTTGATATCATCGAAAGTATAAGAAAGAGTGGCACAACCGTACTATTGGTTGAGCAGAATGCGAAAAAGGCATTATCAATTGCCGACCGGGCATATGTTCTTGAAACCGGGAATATTGTATTAGAAGGGAAGGCTTCTCATTTACTGAACGATGCGTCGGTAAAGAAGGCATATTTAGGAGAGTAATGAATACAAAGCCATTAAGAAAGGCGGGAGGTATTTTGGATAAAAAATATGTAATTACCATTGCAAGAGGATATGGCAGCGGCGGAAGAACGATTGGAAAGATGCTATCAAAGGACTTAGGAATTCCATACTATGATCGGGAATTGCTTCGTTTGGCTTCCGATGACAGTGGAATTAATGAACAATTGTTTGCGAAAGCCGATGAGAAGCTGCAGAAAAGCTTGCTATTCCGTATTGCAAAGAAAGCCTATAAAGGTGAATTAATTCCTCCAGATAGTGATGATTTTGTATCCAATGATAATTTATTTAACTATCAGGCAAAGATTATCAAAGAGCTTGCGAATACAGAAAGTTGTATTATCATAGGAAGATGTGCGGATTATATACTGAAAGATTATGACAACGTGGCAAAAGTTTTTGTCCACGCTCCTTTAGAGGATTGTATCAAAACATTAGTAGAAATGACGGGGAATTCAGAGAAAGAGGTGGAGAAGCAAATCTTAAGTATTGATAAACACCGGGCAGAGTACTATAAGTATTACACCGGCAGGACCTGGAATGATGCGAAGAACTATGATTTGTGCCTTAACAGCAGCCAATTAGGATTTGAAAAATGCGTGGAGATTGTGAAAGCTTATCTGGATATCCGGTTCCGATAAGAATGTCAAGATACTTTCGCAAAACTAAGAATATGTTGCAAAAGCATTTTACAAGCTTAAATTAAATAGATCAACGACTATTGTATCTTTGTTAATCGGTGATGATATTTTAATGTACCGGCATTAAAGAATCATCACCGATTTTAGCTAGATATAGAGAAATGCATTTCTATCTTGACAAATTGCGATTTTTCGATATAATACTTGCGTTCAAAGAAATCATTTATTAATGAATTCTTAAAATCATTATAAAAAGGGAAATCTTGCTAGTTAGTATTTAATATGATATATTTAGAGCTATAAATTTCATTCAAAATAAGAAAGAGGGTATCGCATGATTTCGGAAAAAATGATCGGTTTGGTGAGAAATAGTTCTGTAATCCGGGCGATGTTTGAAGAAGGTAAGAGAATGGCTGCGCAATATGGACCGGAGAATGTATATGATTTTAGTCTGGGTAATCCCAGTGTACTACCACCAGCAGAAGTAAAGGAAGCCCTTTTGAAAGTAATTCGTGAGGAAGATCCGAACATTGTTCATGGTTATATGAATAATTCAGGCTTTGAGGACATCCGTAGAAAGATTGCAGACTCCATCAACGAAAAATTCGATACCTGTTTTGATGAAATGAATATCCTTATGACTGTAGGCGCAGCCGGCGGATTGAATGTCCTTTTTAAGACATTGTTAAATCCCAATGATGAGGTAATTACCTTTGCTCCCTACTTTGGAGAGTATCGTAATTATGTAAGCAATTATGATGGTGAGCTGATTGTAATTTCGCCGAATACGGTTGATTTCCAACCGAACTTGGCAGAATTTGCACAGAAAATCACGCGTAAAACAAAGGCAGTAATTGTAAATACACCGAATAACCCAACCGGCGTAGTCTATTCGGAAAGTACAATTAAAGAGTTAGCAGAAATTCTGAATCGAAAGCAGAAAGAATTTGGGACTTCCATTTATCTGATTTCGGACGAGCCCTATCGTGAATTGGTCTATGATGGCGTGGAAGTGCCCTATATCACAAAGTACTATAGGAATACGATTGTAGTGTATTCCTGGAGCAAGTCATTATCGCTTCCGGGGGAAAGGATAGGTTATCTGGTAATTCCTAAGGAAATAGATGATTTCGAAAATATCATAGCTGCAGTCAATGTAGCGACCAGAATACTGGGATTTGTAAATGCACCATCCTTAATGCAAAGAGCAGTAGCCTATTGCCTTAATGCCAAAGTGGATGTGGATATCTATAACCGTAATCGGGAACTGCTATATCATAGTTTAATATCCTATGGCTATGAGTGCGTAAAGCCGCAGGGGGCATTCTATTTATTTATAAAATCTTTAGAGGAAGATGACATAGCATTTGCGCAAAGGGCTAAGAAGCACAATATTCTCCTTGTACCCGGTTCCTCCTTTGGGTGCAAAAGCTATTGCCGAATTGCCTATTGTGTCGATTACCATATGATTGAAAGGGCTTTACCGGCATTTCAAAAGCTCGCCCAAGAATATCAGGAGAGGTAACCTGACTTAATAGAATGATTTTCTGTTTTGATAAAGTTTTCTTAAAAAATGTCGAATTTAATCGAAGCTGGGGATTGAAAATGATAAAAAATTCCCTCTATATAAAATACAGATTTTGGCTTATGATAGTATAGAAAGGGAATTATCATCGATCCTTTGAAATAAAATGGAATTATTAACTTTGATACAATGCATATCAGAAATTTATAACCGAGAGGGGAATGCAGCGTTGAAAACTTTAATAGCGGAAGACGATTTTTTAAGCAGGAAATTCATGATGCGGCTGTTATCAAAATACGGAGAATGTGATGTAACAGTCGATGGGAATGAATGTATAGAGGCATTTACGATGGCGCTTGATGCAAATGAGGGATATGATTTGATCTGCCTCGATATTATGATGCCTGTTATGGATGGATATGAAACGCTTAAGAAAATTAGAGAAATAGAAATGGAAAGAGGCATATCGGAAGATTCCTGGGCGAAAATTATTATGACAACAGCCTTAAATGAAGGCAGAAATGTAATGAAAGCATTCGATTTAGGATGCAGCGCATACGCAGGTAAACCGATTGACCAAGTAAAATTTGAAAATGTTTTAAGGAAACTTGAACTAATATAAGTTAGGTTTCATATCTGTTATAATTTTATTGCATAAAGTAAGTAACACTTCCGTAGAGATCAACCCTCATAAATAGCCGATATTAAAAAAGCCGAAAGATATGTTTTTGGGTATGCATATCTTTCGGCTTTTATACATGATAAAAAGAATTGGCAAGCGAAAGCCAATTCTTTTTATTCATGTCAAGTGAATTGCTTGCCAATTCCTCTTGTTGTGTTTGATGATATCATACCAAGATTCATGAAAGAATATGCTTTATTGAAAATGAACACATGCATTGGATAATTTATAATTGACAAAGTAATCTTTCATAAGTATAATTTAATAGTTAATGATAATTATTATCAATTACACAATTACCGCTTACCACAGAAATATAATAAATAGAAGAATCTGATAATTGTAAGTGGCGTTAAAATTGTGGTAGAAGAAAGGAAGTACTAACATGACATTAGCAAGTGCCAGATTGGGTGGTACATATATCGTAAGTGATCTGAAGCTGGATATGGTTACGATGCGAAGGTTAGAGTCATTGGGATTAACCAGAGGAACCAAAATAAAATTGCTTAATCGGAACCGAAGCGGCTCTGTGATTATCATGGTTCGGGGAAGTAGACTTGCATTAGGAAAGAATATTGCAGAATTGATACAAATGAGGGAGGCATAATCGTGAAAGAAGATCTTCTTGTAGGTTTTGTCGGCAATCCCAACTGTGGGAAAACGACATTATTTAATGCTTATACAGGAGCAAATTTAAAGGTTGCCAACTGGCCGGGTGTAACCGTTGAAAAGAAGGAAGGCGCTTTTAAATATCATAATATGCGTTTTCGCCTGGTGGATTTGCCGGGTATCTATAGTCTTACTTCGTATACCATGGAAGAGAAGCTGACCAGGGAATTTATTCTTAGTTCCAATGTTGATGTCATTATTAATATCGTAGATGCATCTACTTTGGAAAGAAATTTATATCTTACATTACAGCTAATTGAGTTGGGAATTCCGGTAGTAGTTGCGCTTAATATGATGGATATCGTAGAGGAAAGGGGAATGGAGATTGACCTTCATAGGCTCCCTGAGATGCTTGGAGTTCCAGTAATTCCGGTTTCGGCAAGAAAGAAAACTGGGCTGGATATCCTGATGCATACGGTGGCTCATCATAAGGATAAAGGCATTGATCCAAATTTAGAACATCATCACCACAATTTTACCAATAAAACGTGTAAAGAACGCAAACACTTACGTCATCAAGAGCATACAATTGTGTATAGTGATTATATAGAAGATAAAATTGATATCATTTGCAATCTATTAAGGAAAAAATACGGAAATATGGAACATCTACGATGGATTGCGATTAAGCATCTGGAAATGGATATGACGATCCAGAAGCAATATCCTCTTGAATTAGCAGGAATAGTTGACCGAAGCTATGAAGAGGACATTATCAATCAGAAATATGATTTTATTGAGGAAATTATTGAGGAAGTTTTGGTAAATAAGAATACGAAAGCGGCTGCTACGGATAAAGTAGATAAACTACTTACCAATCAATACCTGGGATTACCTATTTTCCTTGGTATTATGGCAGCGATATTCTTTCTGACTTTTCGAATTGGTGACATGATTAAAGGTGTATTCGAAGGTGGATTAGATGCCTTTTCATCCGCTGCCTTAAATCTTCTTATTGCAATGGATGCTAGTGATTTCATGACCTCACTGGTGGTTGATGGAATTATCGCCGGTGTGGGCGGAATTCTTACGTTTTTACCCAATATATTTATTCTTTTCCTGGCTTTAGCGTTTTTGGAGGATAGCGGATATATGGCGAGAGTTGCCTACGTTATGGAAGGAATCATGGGTAAAGTGGGATTATCCGGGCGAGCATTTATACCGATGCTTCTTGGCTTTGGGTGTACGGTGCCGGCAATCATGGCTTCCAGATCATTGGAAAATATGGAGGACCGTAGAAGAACGATATTGATTACTCCGTTCATGTCATGCAGCGCAAGATTACCTATCTACGTTCTATTCTCGCAGATGTTCTTTGGAGAGAATGCAATGTTGGTAGCGTATTCGATGTATTTGATCGGTATTATCGTCGCGATAATCGTAGCATATGTCATTAATAAAAATTCCGATAAGCATAAGACAGCAAACCTCCTCATTGAGTTACCGGAATATAAGACGCCGAATATGCGGACCATTTTTATCTATGTATGGGAAAAGGTAAAGGATTACCTTACCAAAGCCGGAACCACAATTTTTGCTGCTTCCGTAGTCATATGGTTTGTTCTTAATTTTGGTCCGAATGGTATGGTTAGTGATATGTCTCAAAGTTTCGGTGCTTTGATTGGCAAAGCGATTGCTCCTGTGCTTGCTCCGGCAGGTCTTGGTATGTGGCAAATCGTCGTTGCGCTGATTTCTGGTATTGCGGCAAAAGAAGTGGTTGTATCGAGTTTTAGCGTATTATTCCATATTAATAATATCAATACAAGCGAGGGCATGGCAAGCCTTGTGCAAATCCTGTCCGGAGCAGGTTTTGGAGCATTAAATGCATATGCATTAATGGTATTTTGCCTTCTCTATATCCCTTGCGCTGCAACCATTGGGGTAATCCAAAGGGAAATGAGATCTGCCAAATGGACGATATTTACAATTCTGTTTCAATTACTGGTAGCTTGGTTTGTATCAACTTTGATATTCCAAATCGGTAGTCTATTCTTATAAGGAGGGTACTCTATGGCAGAATTTATTGTAGGTGCATTGATATTAGGTTATACCGGTTATGTAATCTATCGTAAAACAAAGGATGTAAAGGAAGGGAAGTCCTGTTGCAGCGATTGTTCTTCCTGTCCTTCAAAGAATAAATGCAAATAAATCATATTACAAATGATAAATACATGGTTAGTTAACATTACATGGATAGTCTTTGACTTTCCATGTAATATTTTTATTAATAGATTTGGGATTTGACTTTTATTCATCCTATTCTTTGCAAACGAAAGATTTACGAATCATTTTACAGGATAAAAACTTTTAAAAATAAAAAAGGAAATAAAGAATCTTTGTAGAATATTAGTATTATAAGCGCATTTATCGTTGCCTTATCTACATATTTTCAAAGGTGTCTACGGCTTTTGATGCATGATTCAATGTATATTCTTAGGATGGTAAAGGAGATACTTCTCTGGTAAGTAGTATAAGAGCATGTCAACACTTAAGCTTCCGTTATTGCCAAAAGGGGGATTGGTTATGGAACAGAGCTTAAATTTAAGACAAAGGATGGAGATTAGGGAGCATGAGATTTTGAGTCCTTATGCTGCTTTTTCTGACTGCTCACAAGGAAGAGATTTTGAGGAAAAACAGTGCGATATCCGAACCGTTTATCAGCGGGATCGCGATCGGATACTGCATTCCAAATCTTTTCGGCGATTAAAACATAAGACACAAGTCTTCTTGGCACCGGAAGGAGATCATTATCGTACCAGGTTAACGCATACATTGGAGGTAGCGCAAATTGCCAGAACCATAGCAAAAGCGCTTCGCTTGAATGAGGATCTGACAGAAGCGATTGCATTGGGGCATGATTTGGGACATACACCCTTTGGCCATGCCGGAGAACGTGCTTTAAACCGTATTTGCCCGGAAGGCTTTGAGCATCATTTACAAAGTATTCGTGTGGTTGAATGTATCGAAAACCATGGAAAAGGACTGAACCTGACCAAAGAGGTTCGGGATGGCATTGTAAATCACCAAACGAAAGGAAAACCTTCCACTTTAGAGGGTAAGATTGTACGGCTGTGTGATAAGATTGCATATATCAATCACGATATTGATGATGCAATCCGTGGTAAAATCATCAGAGAAGAAGATATTCCAAGGGAGTTTACCGATGTCCTGGGACATAGTCTGGGAAAAAGATTGGATACCTTAGTTCACGATATTGTATCGAATAGTGAAGGCAAAAATGATATTATCATGTCTCCGGAGATTGAAAATGCCATGTTACAACTGCGTAAATATATGTTTACCAGTGTTTATCTGAATAAACGGGCAAAAGGACAGGAAGAACAGGCAGAGCGTATGTTGGAGGAATTATTCAAGTATTATGAAAGACACCTGGAGGAATTACCTGAAGAATACTTACTTCGAACTGAGCAGAGGGGTGAGCCTACATATAAGGCAATCGTTGATTACATTGCGGGAATGACGGACAGATATGCGGTAGCAAAGTTTAAGGAACTGATGATTCCGGCTGCATGGAGCGTGTATTAAACCGTAACAAGCGGTTGGACAGTTTTGGATGTGGAGGTATGTACATTGTATTATCCTGAGGAGTTAGTTGAAGAGGTTAGAAATCGAAATGACATCGTTGGTGTAATTGGCTCCTACATAAAATTACAGAAAAAAGGAAGTAATTATATGGGGCTTTGCCCATTCCATAACGAAAAAACACCTTCCTTTTCGGTAAGTCCTTCTAAGCAAATGTATCATTGCTTTGGATGTGGTGCAGGGGGTAATGTATTCACCTTCATTATGGAATATGAGAATTATACTTTCGTAGAGGCATTAAAGTTCCTGGCAGAAAGAGCGGGAGTTGCTCTCCCTGAACGGGAATACTCTGCGGAGGATAAGAAAAAAGCAGACTTACGCACAAGGCTTTATGAAGTGAATAAGCAGGCGGCAAAGTATTTCTATTATCAACTTAAATCCAACCGTGGACAAGCAGCATTCGAGTATCTAACCGGTCGTGGATTGTCGGAGGAAACGATCAGGCAGTTCGGCTTAGGATATTCCAACAAATATAGTGATGATTTATATAAATACTTGAAAAGCTTAGATTATGATGATGAATTCCTGAAGCAATCGGGATTAGTAACAATTGATGAAAAAAGAGGAGCTACCGATAAATTCTGGAATCGTGTAATGTTCCCGATTATGGATGTGAATCAAAGAGTGATTGGTTTCGGCGGAAGGGTAATGGGAGATGGAACTCCTAAGTATCTCAATTCCCCGGAAACATTGATTTTTGATAAGAGCAGAATTCTTTATGGATTGAATTTTGCAAAAAACAGTAGGGAAAATTATTTATTAGTCTGCGAAGGCTATATGGATGTTATTGCTTTGCACAGTGCAGGGTTTACCAATGCAGTTGCGGCTTTGGGAACAGCATTTACCGGATATCATGCGAACCTTATGAAACGGTATACCAATGAAGTGGTTCTTACCTTTGACAGTGATCAGGCCGGAACACAGGCCACACTTCGTGCAATACCAATCCTAAAGGAAGCAGGATTGTCGGTAAAAGTTGTTGATATGAAGCCATATAAGGATCCGGATGAATTTATCAAAGCACTGGGTGCTGAGGAATATCGGAAGAGAATTGTAGAAGCTAAGAACAGCTTCTTCTTTGAAATCGATGTTCTGCAGAGGCAATTTAATTTGCAAGATCCGGAGCAAAAGACAAATTTCTTCCGTGAAATTGCGAAAAAGCTTCTCGGTTTTCAAGAGGAGTTGGAACGTAATTTTTATATTGATGCGGTTGCTAAAAATTATCATATTCCTGTAGAGCAGTTACAAAGGTTGGTCAATCGTTTGGGTTCCCAAATGGTTGGTGGTATTACCGAATCGACAGAAAGTGTAAGCGAAAGACGGAATACCAAAAGGCAGCAGGAAGATGGAATTGTGAAATCACAGAAATTGATGTTAACTTGGCTCATTGAGGATAACACTCTTTTTGACAAGATGAAAGGTATCATAGGGCCGGAGGATTTTACAGAAGGGATCTATTCTGAAGTAGCAGCCCTGGTATTTGAGCAATACGAAAAAGAGCATCAAGTGGTACCTGCCAAGATTATCAGTCGATTCGAAAGTAAGGAAGAGCAATCCGAGGTGGCTGCATTGTTTTCGGCTGGAATAAAGGGAGATATGAATAAGGCAGACTTGCAGAAGGCGATATCGGATACCGTACTGCGTCTGAAAGAGCATAGCTTGGACAAACAGAGTGAACAGGCGATTGCGGTAAATGATACTGTATTATTGCAGAAAATTATCCTGCAGAAAGCGGAACTGAAAAAACGTAGTTTTCAGATAGCTTTGTAAAAGCACTAAGGAACCTACGGATTTACAAAAATTGCATATTTCATCAAATGATGGTTACAATATAAAAGAAGTTTGAGAAGGAAGGATTATCGATGGACGAGAATATTGCAAAATTTACAGAAAGACTGAAGGAATTGCTTGCATTTGCAGAGAAAAAGAAGAATGTCCTTGAATATCAGGAAGTCAATGATTTCTTTGCAGATTTAGAACTTGATCCACAGCGTATTGAAAAAATATATGATTATCTGGAGAAACATAATGTGGACGTTCTTCGTTTCTCAGGAGATGATGAAGAAGATATCATTCCGGACACGGATGATGAGGTTGATTTACTCGACCTAAGCATTCCCGAGGGTATCAATATTGAAGATCCCGTCCGTATGTATTTGAAAGAAATCGGAAAGGTACCTTTGCTAAGCGCAGAGGAAGAAATAGAATTGGCAATCAAAATGGAGGAAGGCGATGAATGGGCTAAAAAGCGCCTTGCAGAAGCTAACCTTCGTCTTGTTGTCAGCATTGCGAAGAGATACGTTGGCCGAGGAATGCTATTCCTTGATTTAATTCAAGAAGGAAATCTTGGATTAATCAAAGCTGTAGAAAAATTTGACTTCCGTAAAGGATTTAAGTTTAGTACCTATGCAACATGGTGGATTCGTCAAGCGATCACCAGAGCAATCGCCGATCAGGCCAGAACTATCCGAATTCCGGTGCATATGGTGGAAACAATTAATAAGCTTACCAGAGTTCAGAGACAATTACTCCAAGAACTGGGAAGGGAACCTAGCCCTGAAGAAATTTCCGATGTCATGGGGATTCCGGTAGATAGAGTAAGGGAAATCCAGAAGATTTCACAGGAGCCCGTATCCTTGGAAACGCCGATCGGTGAAGAGGAAGACAGCCATCTTGGTGATTTTATACAAGATGATAATGTTCCGGTACCGGCAGAAGCAGCTGCATTTACCTTACTCAAGGAGCAGCTGGTAGATGTTTTGGGAACGCTTACCGAGAGAGAGCAAAAGGTATTACGCCTTCGATTCGGCTTAGATGATGGACGAGCTCGCACTTTGGAGGAAGTAGGTAAAGAATTTAATGTAACCAGAGAACGTATCCGTCAAATTGAGGCAAAGGCATTACGTAAGCTGAGACATCCAAGCAGGAGCCGTAAGCTTAAAGATTATCTGGATTAATATCTTGATAAATAGGGATTTCGGGTATTTAATAAATTAAGAGATTAGGAACTGGCTGTTAATGGACGATATTACTTCGTTCGATAACAGCCATTTTCAATTCATGGCTAAAAATGATTAATTTTTAGCCATAACAAGGGAATTGGTTTACCAATTCATCTTCTGCATGGATGAATTCTTATAGAAAATAGAGACAAGCCATGTTACAATAGTAGAAATAAGGAATTCACCTAATAATATATAATATTACAAACGGATTTATGGAGAGATACCAATGCAATTATCAAAACGTTTACAAGCAGTAGCCGATCTCGTTACTCCGGGAAGCCGGGTTGCAGATGTCGGTTGTGATCATGCATATACATCAATATACCTGGTTGAGAATAAAATATCCCCTTATGTCATAGCTATGGATATTAACCAGGGCCCCATTGACAGAGCGAAGGAGAATATTAAAAAGTATGGTTATGAGAATAAGATTTCGACTCGTAAATCGGATGGTTTAGAAAAATTAAATATTGGGGAAGTTGATACCGTATTAATTGCCGGTATGGGAGGAGGATTAACGGTTCAAATACTAACACAGCATAGAGACCGGATGGCGGGGATAAAGGAGCTTGTTCTATCACCGCAATCGGAAATATATCTGGTTCGCGAACTGATGCAGGATATCGGCTTTTTCATAACAAATGAGAATATGATTAAAGAAGAAGGTAAATATTATGTTATGATGAAAGCACAGGCAAGTACAGACGTAACGGATACTCGACCTTACCATTTACTGAATAAAGAGCATGCTTACTTCGGAAGGTTATTACTGGAAAGGAAACATCCTATACTGAAAGAGTTCTTGGAAAAGGAATTAGATCGATGCAGTAAGATATTAGAAGCGTTGCAACGGGAAAGTACAGAGAGTGCTTCTGTTAGAAAGAATGAAATCAATGAGAGCATAGAGCGGATTAAGTCTGCCCTGAGATACTATGATTTATAGGAATAATCAGAAAGTGAGGGGTTTTCATGAATGAGATAGTAAAAGTAACCATTAATCATAAGGTCTATGAATATCCATCGAATACGACATTGTTGGAGATTAGCAAAGATTTTCAAAAGGATTACAGTCATGATATTATCTTGGCATTTGTGAACCAGAAGTTACGGGAATTGTTTAAAACAGTAGATAGAGATTGTACGATTCGTTTTGTTACAACAGCGGAGGATGCGGGGCATAAAACCTATATCCGAGGTATGATTCTCGTAATGTTAAAGGCTTTCTATGCGGAATTTGGTGCAGAGAATGTGGAGAAAGTTTCGGTAGAATATTCGATTGGTAATGGCTTATATTGTGATTACTCTGGTAAGATTCCATTAACACAGCAAAAGCTGCAGGCAGTGAAAGAGAGAATGCTTGCATTGATCAATAAGGATATCCCATTTATCAAACGTAGCATAGGAACGGATGATGCGATTGAACTATTCCGTCAGTACCGGATGTATGATAAGGAACGTCTATTTCGCTACCGTCGTGTATCGAAGGCGAATATCTATAGCCTGGACGGCTTTGAGGATTACTATTATGGTTATATGCCGCCAAGTACCGGTATGCTAAAGTACTTTGATTTAATGGTTTACGATGAGGGATTTCTTTTGCTGTTGCCGAACAGAAAGAACCCGACGCAAGTTCTGCCATTCAAACCGCAGCCGAAACTTTTCCATACATTAAAGGAATCCAACAGGTGGGCGAAAATGATGGAAATCCCCAATGTCGGTACATTAAATGATGTGATTTCCCAGGGTAAATTAAATGAATTAATACTTGTACAGGAAGCATTACAGGAAAAGAAAATAAGTGATATTGCGGAAGGCATTGCCAAACAGAGGGATAAGAAATTCATCATGATTGCAGGGCCGTCCTCCTCAGGGAAGACAACATTCTCCCATAGGCTTTCCATTCAATTAAAAGCCCATGGTTTGAAACCCCATCCGATTGCGATAGATAATTACTTTGTCAATCGGGATAAGACGCCCAGGGACGAGTTCGGTGAGTATAATTTTGAAAGTCTCTATGCCATCGATTTGGAACAGTTTAATAAAGACATGACCGATTTGCTTAATGGAAAAGAGGTGGATCTTCCGCATTATAATTTTATTTCCGGTAAGAGAGAATATAAAGGAAATTATCTGAAAATGGGGCCGGAAGATATCTTGGTTATTGAAGGTATCCATGGATTAAATGATCAGCTTTCCTACTCCTTACCGAGGGAAAGTAAATATAAAATTTATATCAGTGCGCTGACACAGTTAAATATTGATGAGCATAACCGGATACCGACAACCGATGGACGTTTAATTCGAAGGATGGTACGGGATGCAAGAACCAGAGGCGCTTCTGCGCAGACAACCATATCGATGTGGCCGTCCGTAAGAAGAGGAGAGGAAGAAAATATATTCCCATTCCAAGAAGATGTGGATGTTATGTTTAACTCCGCTTTAATCTATGAATTGGCGGTATTGAAACAGTATGCAGAACCATTATTATTTGGGGTAGATCGGAATAGTAAAGAATATGTAGAAGCGAAAAGATTATTAAAATTCCTGGATTATTTCCTAGGAGCACCCAGTGAAGCTGTGCCGTCAAACTCTATACTTAAAGAATTTGTCGGCGGTAGCTGTTTCAAGGTATGAGCAGCACGATAAGCCGGGTTATGTCGAGAATGGTCATCTATCTGGACTACATGTTACCATGCAGCTCGAGTATAAACTTGCGCCTATACTCCGCAACCAACCCTAAAGCACGGCGGGCAACCGTATCGCTTTATCTTCGGTTTTGCTTCGGGTGGGGTTTACATTTGCCCCTCCTGTTACCAGAAGGGCGGTGGTCTCTTAAGCCACCTTTCCATCCTTACCAATGCAAGCATTGGCGGTTTATTTCTGTTGCACTAGCCTTGGAGTCGCCTCCACCGGACGTTATCCGGCACCCTGCCCTATGAAGCCCGGACTTTCCTCGCCTTTCGGCGCGACCATTTGTGCTACTCACAAATGGTATTGTATCATGGGCGCTTGAAAATGTAAATGAGAATTCATGGATATCTATTTCCATTATTATCGTCAAATCCATGATTGGTGAATTGGCTGTTAATTCCTCATAACTCGGTCGGTGAAATGGTTTTTCCGGTTTATCTTGTTGAATAAAAAAGATGATTTAAGAAAATTTTAATGAAAAATATAAAACAGTTATGTTAAGATATTGACGAACCACTATCTTATCGTATGAAGGGGGGAAGATTATGGAACAGGAAGGAATTTTAGTTGTAGATGATGATAAAGAAATTGCGGATTTGGTTGAAATACATTTGGTTAGCGAGGGTTACCGTGTCTGGAAAGCGAACAACGCCATCGAGGGCATGAAGATACTGGAGACGGAGAATATCCAATTGGTGATCCTCGATATTATGATGCCCGGCATGGATGGTCTGACAATGTGTAAAAAAATCAGGGAAAATAGTACCATACCGATAATTATGCTGAGTGCAAAATCAACGGATTTAGACAAAATAGTGGGGCTTGGTACCGGAGCGGATGATTACGTTATTAAACCATTTAATCCGTTGGAACTTACGGCCAGAGTAAAATCCCAGTTACGCAGATATACCAAATTCAATCCGAATTCCCATGAAGAGAATAAGGATAAGGAGGTTGTCTTGGCGCATCTTACAATCAATAAAGAGAATTATAAGGTTACGGCTTACGGAAGGGATGTTAAGCTAACGCCAATCGAGTTCGATATACTTTATCTGCTGGCTAGCAATGCCGGAAGAGTATTCTCTACCGATGAGATATTTGAACGTGTATGGAATGAGAAGATGTTTGAAGCAAATAACACGGTAATGGTACATATTAGACGAATTCGGGAAAAAATCGAGATGGATTCTCGCAATGCGCAAATTATTAAAACCGTTTGGGGAGTAGGTTATAAAATTGAAAAATAATTTATTTAAGAGTTTCCGATTTGAGATCGTTTTATATAGTTTGCTAAGCCTTCTCTATACTCTATTGTCGATTGGTATTCTACATGTAGGTATCTATATCTTATTTCGTAAAGAATTACATTCATTAGACTTGCATTCTTTATCCGAAGCTTCCACAGTTGTAGTTTCGATTTTGACAATTGCCATAAGCGTGATTTTATTTATTACTTATTTTCTTCTATTAACGAAGAAATTTGTTACATATATAAAAATGATATCGGACGGGATTAACCAAATATCCCAAGGGAATTTTAATTATAAAATTGAAATAAATAACGGAGATGAATTTGCTCTGATTGCCGATAAGATCAATGAAATGGCCAAAAATATAAAAGATATTATGGAAAATGAACGCAGAAGTGAATGTGCAAAAAATGAGT
>Ga0207747_1000688_pt1 | contig 33087 bp, 20 predicted proteins | sample HigsolmetaGSP11D_FD_184839 | JGI IMG/M metagenome (GOLD analysis project Ga0207747, IMG submission 184839) | High solid enriched microbial communities from the Joint BioEnergy Institute, USA - SP1-1-D (SPAdes) | ecosystem: Engineered > Bioreactor > SSF (Solid state fermentation) > Aerobic >...
AATGATAGGGGTTCTCCATCTCCGAAAGGCGTGTATGGTTTAAACGCTTGGCTAATCTGGTATGTGCAAGCAATGCCCCTACGGTTGCCAGACCGGCATGGGTGGAAAGGATAAGCTCCTTGGAGCGAACGAACTTGATTTTCATATATGACACCCCGCAGGTGAATGTTATCTTGTTTATGTCATTCGCCTTCGGAAGTGTATTTGCCTGCTTTTTCTCGCATTTTCATCAGTTAATGATCACGGATTCAGGACGATATGAATATGGAAGATTCCTGCCAGTCATGTCATATGATCGTCAATATCCCGATAAGCCTCAGATGGAGAAGGCTGTGTCTCCGGAGCAGCGCCAGCGTCAACAGAAGATACTCATCTCATCATATAACAGTAGCGGTCAAGCCCTGATCGGGCTTATGATAGGATTATCTATCCTTGTCGCCCTGATGCACACGAGGGAGGTACCGCTCATGTTCAAGTCCAGGTTCTACGACCCGCGACGCATGTCCATTCTTGCGAAGCTGATCATCTCCTGCCTGATCGCCAGTATCCCCCTGTATGTGGTGAGTCTGATCGTGACCTCGATGGGAGCTGCCTCGGTCAAGGACAACATCACCCGTTCCACGATGTCGCACCTGAACTTCTATATGAACGCGCTGGAGAGGGAAGTCGATCACCTGCTGGAGCAGAAGAAGCAGCTGTTCGCCGACGATGATCTGCAATATCTCTCCAGCCTGCTGCCGGTCATGTCCGATATCGAGCAGACGAGCAGCATCCAGCGTGTGGTCAGGAAGCTGCTGACGATCAAGGAATCCAGCGCCTTCGTGGAGGAGATCATGATCGACATCCCCATGCTGGATCGGGTGATCTATACCAATTTCCTGCAGCAGAGATTCCCGGAGGAGCACCTGAAATTTCTGAAAGCGCATATCGGCATCGGCAAGAGTCCGATCTTCACCGACGGACAGAAGCTTTATCTCGGCTCGATGCATCCCGCGAACGCGGAGAACAGGGAGGTCGATCCGGTCTTCACGATCCAGGTCACGCTCTCCATACCGAAAATTCAGAATATCCTGTCACAAATCTCCTCGGGAACCGGAAGCAGCCTGATCTTCTCCAATGACGCCTCGTGGCATGTGACGGAGGGCGAGGGCAGCGAGCTGGCGACCCGGGCGCTGGATTCGCTCCTGAATGTGGAAGGCATCGGGACGAGCAGCGGCCAGCATTCGATCAGAATCGGCAAGGAGGACCATCTCATCTTCTACCTGAACTCCCGTGAGCTGCAGGCCACGATCGCTTACATCATACCGGAGAGCGAGATCTATGGCCCGCTCACCGTGTACAGGGGATGGATCTGGGGGGTATCGATCCTGTCCGTCATCATCATCCTCTGTTCATCGCTCCTGGTCATCCGGGCGATCCACCGGCCGATGCTGAATCTGATCAACGCCTTCCGCCAGGTGCAGAAGGGCAATCTGAACGTCCGCATCACGCATAACTGGAAGGATGAGTTTGAAGTGCTGTCGAGTCAGTTCAACCTGATGGTGGAGCGTCTGAATCAGCTCATCCAGGAGGTCTACGAGCATACCATTCGCGAGCAGCAGCTTGAGCTCAGGCAGCTGCAGTCGCAGATCAATCCGCATTTCCTGTACAACAGCTTCTATATGGTGCAGCGGATGGCGATCGCCGAGGATTACCGGAACGTGATCTCGCTCACCCAGCATCTCAGCGAGTATTTCCAGTTCATCACCCGCTCCTCGGATGAGGAGATTCCTCTGGAGAAAGAGGTGAATCACGCCAGGGTATATACGGATATCCAGCTCATGCGCTTCGGCAAGCAGTTGACCATCCAGTTCGCGGAACTTCCGCAGTCCTATCGTCAGCTGATGGTCCCCAGGCTGATCCTGCAACCGATCGTCGAGAACGCTTTCAAGTACGGCCTTGAACAGAAGCTGCATGACTGGCAGCTTCGCATATCCTTCGCCCAGCTTGACGGCGGGCTCCATATCGTGGTCGAGGACAACGGCGAGAAACTGACCGACGAGCTGTTGCAGACTCTGACCAACACGTTGGCAGATCGAAGCACGAGCGCCGAGACGACCGGGCTGATCAACGTCCATCGCCGGATCCGCTTGAAGTTTGGCGAAGAAGCGGGCATCACGCTCGCAAGATCCGAACTGGGCGGCCTGAAGGTGATCATTCGGCTGATCGGCCAGGAAGCATCACAGCATCATCCTGACATCATGGAGGGCATGTATGTTCCGATTGCTGGTAGTTGACAATGAACCCTATCTAGTGGACAGTCTGGTTGAGATGATCAAGGACAGGCGGCCGGACCTGGAGCTGTACAAGGCTTACTCGGCGCATGAGGCGCTGGAGAGGCTCGAGCAGGTGAAGATCGACATCGTCCTGACGGACATCCAGATGCCCGGCATGACCGGGCTGGAGCTGCAGCAGGAAGTGAATCTGCGCTGGCCAAGGGCGAAGGTCATCTTCCTGTCCGGCTACAGCGAGTTTTCTTACATTCAGCAGGCCATGCAGCAGGGCGGGATCGAATACGTCCTCAAGTCGGAAGGCGATGAGAAAATCCTGCAAGCCATCGACCGGGCGATCCACGAGCTGCAGAAGCAATTCGAGCAGCAACGGCTGCTCCTGGAAGCGGAGAGCCGCGTGGTTCAGACGCGTCCGCTGCTGCAGAGTGAATGCCTGCGCTCCCTGATCCAGGGACACCGCCGCGTCAATCGGGAGCTGGGAGAACAGTTCGAGAAGCTGGACCTCCCGTTCCGCCACAGCGAGAACGTGCTGATGGCCCTGGGCAGAGTGGATGCCTGGCCTTCACATATCGACGTGACGGATCGGCCGCTGATCACCTATGCCATACAGAATGTGGCGGAGGAGTGCCTGTCCAGCCGTGTCGCCACTGCCTCCATCACCTATGACGAGCATAAGATCGTCTGGTTCATCCAGTCCAGGTCGGCGAGCGCAAGCAACCAGGCGGACCATTTCGAGAGAAGAAATCTGTTGAAATATGCGATGGGGACCTTCGAGCAGGTGCAGGAGCTCTGCTATCAATTGCTGAAGACCAAGCTCTCCATCATCGTGGATCACGAGCCTTACCCGTGGCGGGAGGCGCATCAGCGGTTCAGCATGCTGTACGGCATGATGAACCAGAAGCTGATCATGGGCGGAGAGATGCGCCTCGTTCAACTGAACGAACAGCCTGGGCATGCCGCGATGAAGCTGACCAAGCCGGCCACCATCCCGCCCTACAAGCTGGAACAGCTGGCCAATCTGCTGGAGTCCGGCCAATACCCGGACTTCCTCGCTTTGCTCCATGAAGTCACCGAAGTGGAGGCAGAGGCGTCGGCTCATCCGATCGTGCTGAGCTCCCTTTATTACGCGATCATCCCGATCTTCCTGAACTATATCGCCAGGCGGCCGGAGATGGAGTGGGAGCGCAAGATCGACTACGCCAGGCTGACGCGTTTCGATCTGCACGCGAACTGGCAGGAGGCCGTCCACTTCCTGAGCCATCTGGCGGAGACCTTCATGAATGCCCAGGGCAACGAGCGCGACATGGAGGAGCAGTCCATCCTCAAGATCCATCAATACATCGAGCAGAATCTGCATGAGAATCTGTCGCTGACCAAGCTCGGCGAGGTGACCGGCTACAACCCCTCCTATCTGTCCCGGCTATACAAGCAGATGACGGGGCGAAGTCTGTTTGACTACATCACGGAAGTCAGGCTGAACCGGGCGAAGAAGCTGCTGATCGAGAATCGCCTGAAGATGAGCGAGATCGCCGAGCAGATCGGCTTCACATCGGAGCATTATTTCTATCGGTTCTTCAAGAAGGAGACCTCCCTGACCCCGATGGAATACAGGGAACATCACAAACCGTAGCACGTAAACAAAAGTCACAAATGTAAAAGGAACTTAGTAGAACCGCCGATTCCCTGCCATCTATACTGGACATGTAGCGACAACATCTCTATTGAGGGGGAGCGTCATGAAGAATTTCAGATTGGTCATTGCAGTTATCTTGTGCGCGATGGTTTTCCTGACAGCATGTGGTACGAACTCGGGCAACAGCACGAACACAACCCAGGGCAGCAGCAACAACAGCTCCAACGCGGGATCGGGAAGTTCAGCCGGGCAGTCCGCTCCTGGTCCATTCGGCAAGTATGACCCGCCCATCACCATCAACGTGTCCAAAGCCGCTTCCGCGAACATGCGATTCAAGGATGGCGAGGATATCGACAACAACGTCTGGCAGCGTGAATATGAAGAGAAGCTGGGCATCAAGCTGAACTACCTGTGGAGCGCCATCTATGAAGGCGGTGCCTATGACCAGAAGCTGAATCTGGCCATCTCCTCAGGCGACCTGCCGGATATCTTCCAGGTCAACGCGCAACAGCTGAAGCAGCTGGTGGAAGCGGGCCTGGTCGAGGATATGACCGATGTGTTTGACCAGTACGCTTCGGACTTCCTGAGACAGAGCTTCGAGGAAGCGGGGGAACAATACCTCCTCTCGGCTACTTTCGGCGGCAGGTTGTATGCGCTTCCGGGTCTGGCATCCGCTCTGGACACGGCGCCGGTCATGTATGTGCGCAAGGATTGGCGCGAGAAACTGGGCCTGCCGGAGCCGAAGACGATGCAGGATGTCATCAACATGGCGCTGGCCTTCGCCAATAACGACCCAGATGGCAACGGGGTGAAAGACACGTATGGCATCGCCCTGACGAAGGATGCCGTGGTCGGCACGGGATTTGCGGATCTGCAGGGCTTCATGAACGGCTTCCACGCCTATCTGAACATCTGGATCGAGGATGATTCGGGCAATCTCGTCTACGGGGCGATTCAGCCGGAGGTCAAGCAAGCGCTGCAGCAGCTGCAGGACCTCTACAAGGCCGGAGCGATCGACCGCGAATTCGCCACGAAGGATATGACGAAGGTCGGCGAGGACCTGAACAAGATCGGCATCCAGTTCGGCATGATGTGGAACCCGATCGTCCCGATGCTGTCCCAGGTGCTCTCGAATCCGGGCTCGGACTGGGAAGTGTATCCGATCCCGTCGATCGACGGCCAGCCGGCCAAGGCGGCGACGGCAGCGCCGGTCGTTCGCTTCCTGGCGGTGCGCAAAGGGTATGAGCATCCGGAGGCAGCCGTGAAGATCTACAACCTGAACTTTGAGAATCTCTGGAGCCCGAATGCGCAGCCGGATGTGTACGGCACGACGCTTGACGGCACAGAAGCCCTGCACTACACGCTGATGCCGGCGGAGCCTCCGTTCAAGAACAACAACGTCCACCTGAAGGTGACGGAAGCGCTGAGAACCGGCGATACGAGCAAGCTGAATCGCGAGATGCAGATTACGCTCAGTGACATTCAAGCTTATCAGAATGGCGATATGAACAAGTGGCCAGGGGAGAAGATCTTCGGCGAGAACGGCTCTCAGGCTGTCCTGAACCAATATCTGGTTAACGGCAATCTCATGCCGAACGCCTTCTACGGCGCGTCGACCGATACGATGGCCGAGAGAAGCGCCAGCCTCGAGAAGCTGATGGTCGAGGTGTTCACGAAGATCATCATGGGCGATCCGATCGACAGCTTCGACAAATTCGTCGAAGACTGGAAGAAGCTGGGCGGCGACGATATCACCAGGGAAGTCAATGAATGGCGTGCCGGCCTGACAGGCTGATCAGACACATGAAGGGGGAGGGTAAGATGAATCGAGAGTCATCTTACCCTTCTTAAATTCAGAGGCGATAGCCCGGATAAGAAAATGGAGGGACATCTGATGAAATTCTCAAGGCTGAAAATGGAATGGCCCTTGCACCTGCTCATCTTGCCCGGATTGATCCTGGTCATCATCTACAACTACATTCCGATGCTGGGTCTGGTCATGGCCTTCCAGAAATTCATTCCCGCTCTCGGCATCACGGGCTCGAAGTGGATCGGCCTGGATAACTTCCGCTATCTCCTGGATCTGCCCAACATCTGGCAGGTGCTGTGGAATACGGTCTACATCGCGGTAATGAAGATCATCGTCGGCCTGATCGTCCCGATCACGCTGGCGATCCTGCTGAATGAGATCATCCATGAGCGATTCAAGAAATTCGTGCAGACGATGATCTACCTGCCGCACTTTCTGTCCTGGGTCATCCTGGGCGGCATCCTGATCGATATCCTGTCGCCCAACAACGGGATCGTCAATCAGGTGATCAAGGCGTTCGGCTTCGAACCGATCTTCTTCCTCGGCGACAATGACTGGTTTCCGTTCACCGTCGTCCTGACGGACCAGTGGAAGGAGATGGGCTTCAACACCATCGTGTACCTGGCGGCGATCACGGGCATCGACCCGACCTTGTATGAAGCTGCCAAACTGGACGGGGCCAATCGCCTTCGCCAGACCTGGCACGTCACATTGCCGGGCATGCTGCCCATCATCATCCTGCTGATGACGCTCAGCCTCGGGAACGTGCTGAATGCCGGCTTCGACCAGATCTTCAACCTGTACAGCCCGGCTGTCTATGAGAGCGGCGACATCATCGACACATTCGTCTATCGCCTCGGTCTGGTAGAGGCGCAATATTCCGTGGCGACAGCAGTTGGCATGTTCAAATCGGTCGTATCGCTCGTCCTGATCTCCGTGTCCTACTGGATGGCCTACCGATTTGCCAACTATCGGATTTTCTAGAGAGGAAGGTGCAGCATGAAGCTTAGTCGCGGACAGAGAATCTTTCTGGCAGGTAACTATGTCTTTTTTATCCTTCTGAGCTTGCTGTGCATATTGCCGCTGGTTCATATCTTCGCCATCTCGCTCAGTTCGAGCAGCGCCGCGTCAGCTGGTCTGGTGACCCTCTGGCCGGTGGATTTCACGCTCAGATCCTATGATTATATCATCAATAAACATGAATTCTTCGATTCCATCATCGTCAGCATCAAGCGACTGGTCGTGGGCACATCGCTCAGCCTGCTCCTGTGCATGACCATTGCCTATCCGCTGTCCAAGGAGACCAAAGCGTTCCGCATGAGAACGGTGTACGCGTGGATCTTCGTGTTCACCATCCTGTTCAACGGCGGTCTGATCCCGTCCTATATGATCGTGCGCTATACGGGGCTGCTGGACACGCTATGGGCACTGGTCATCCCGTCGGCGGTCAACGTGTTCAACGTTCTGCTCATGCTCAACTTCTTCAGAGGGCTGCCGAAGGAGCTGGAGGAATCGGCCTTTATCGATGGCGCGGGGCACTGGATCACCCTGTGGAGAATCTATGTTCCCCTGTCCATGCCGTCGGTCGCCACCGTCGCCTTGTTCACCATGGTCTTTCACTGGAATTCGTGGTTCGACGGGATGATCTTCATGAACAAAATCTCCAATTATCCGCTCTCCACCTACCTGCAGAATGTGTTGACCAGCGGCTCGATCATCAGCAGCAGCATGGTCAATCTGAATGACCTGGCGGAGATCTCCGACCGGACGACCAAAGCGGCGCAGATCTTCGTGGGCTCGCTGCCGATCCTGTGCGTCTACCCGTTCCTGCAGCGATACTTCATGAAAGGGATCGTGCTGGGAAGCGTAAAGGGCTGAGGATGATCAAGCGATGAAAGGGACGATGTTCGATGAAAGCAACGGATCTACAGAATCGGGAATGGAAAGCTTGCTGGATCTGGGATGCGCCGCAGCCCGAGAAGGCAAGCGAGCAGATCCTGGTGTACTTTCGCAAGACCTTTCACCTGGATGAGGCGGCTCGTCTCACGCTGGACATCACGGCGGACAGCCGGTATATCCTCTATGTCAATGGAACCAGGATCTGTGTCGGCCCGTGCAAATCCACGCGGCATACGCACTATTACGAGACGGTGGATGTCAGCGAGCATCTGAGGCTCGGCACGAATGTCATCGCCGTGAAGGTGTTGAGATATCCGTCCGCTGAACCGTTCCCCTACGGTGTTGGCGGACCGACCTCGATCTGGCGCTCCCAGGCGGCGGGCCTGTTCGTCGAAGGGGAACTGCGGAACGATCGGGACGAGGTGATCGGAAGCGTCCATACCGACGCCAGCTGGAAGGTGTTGCGCCACAAGGGATACCGATACCGGCCAGGCATGCTCATCTTCTGGATGGGCGGGCTCGAGGAGGTGTACGCCGATCAGGCCCCTCTGGACTGGCATCTGCCTGAATACGACGATGCGGAGTGGGGAACGGCGATCGAATGCGTGAGGCCCAGAGGCTACGGGCTGCTGAATCCCTGGCAGCTGGCGCCGCGCCCGATTCCGCTGCTGTATGAGAGGGAGCGCAGATTCCAGGCGGCGGCGAATGCTGCAGGCATCGAGCCCGATCAGATCATGCGTCTGATCCGCCACCAGCTGCCAATCAGGCTCGCTGCCCGTCAGCGCCTCACTTTCGATCTCGACGCGGGCGAGCTGACGACCGGCTACCTGTCCGTGGCCGTACAGGGAGGAAGGGGCAGCGTCATCTCGCTGCTGTGCGCCGAATGCTATGAGGAGCCGGAGAGCCAGCCCTTCCAGCGGGTCAAGAAGCATCGGGAGAATACCAGCGGCAAGCTGCTGGGTGACAGCGACGTCTACCACGTGGCGGGCGCGGGCTCCGGGAAGACGGAGGTGTATGAGCCGTTCTGGTTCCGCACGTTCCGCTATGTGCGGGTGGAGATCGAGACCGGCGATGAGCCGATGGACGTCCTGGCGATCCAATACCGGGAAACCGGTTATCCGCTGGAGGTCAGGGCGAGCTTCCAGTCATCCGATCCCCAGCTGGATCATATCTGGGAGCTGAGTCTTCGCACCCTCAGGCGATGCATGCACGAAACCTACGAGGACTGCCCGTATTATGAGCAGCTTCAGTATACGATGGACAGCCGGCTCATGATGCTGTACACCTACAACGTCAGCGCCGATGATCGGCTGCCGAGACGGACGATGGAGGATTTCTTCCAATCGAGACTGCCCTCGGGGATGCTGCAATCCCGTTATCCCAGCACCGATCCGCAGGTGATTCCGTCCTTCGCCCTGTACTGGATCGATATGCTGGCCGAGCATTACGAGTACACCGGCAGCCTGGAGCTGATCCGCCGCTATCGCTCCGCGATCGTGGAGCTTCTGGACTGGTATCATGCCAGACTGACGGAGGATGGCATCGTCGGGGTGACACCGCCTGAGTATTGGACCTACTTCGACTGGGTGGAGGAATGGCCGATGGGCGCCCCGCCGGAGAGTCGGGAGAAGCCGATGATCCTGCTCAGCCTGATGGTTGCGGCCGCGCTCAGGAGAGCGAGCGATCTGCTGGAGCTGGTGGGCTGGCACGGGGTAGCGGATGAGCTGCAGTCCAGGGCGGATCGGCTGTGCGAGGCAGCGGTGCGCGTATCCTGGTCAGAGGACAGGCGGCTGTTCAGGGAGCTTCCCGGCACGGAGATCTACACCCAGCATTCGCAGATCATGGCCGTCCTGGCAGGTGCGATCAAGGGAGAGGCGGCGAAGGAACTGATGCAGCGAACGCTGACGGCGCCGATCCACCGGGTGACGCTGCCGTTCTCTTATCTGCTGATGAAGGCGTTAAAAAAGGTCGGGCTCACGGAAGCGCTGCTGCCCCTCTGGGATCGCTGGCGCGTGTTTGAGCAGCAGGGACTCACGACCTTGCCGGAGACGGAAGTGAATCCGCGCAGCGACTGTCACGCCTGGAGCTCCGTGCCGCTCGTCGAGTTCCCGACGACGATCCTGGGCGTCACTCCGGAGAAGCCGGGGTTCGAGGCGATCAGCATCCGGCCGGTCATCCACGGGCTCACCTGGGCAAGAGGGACGGTGCCAACGGTCAAGGGCCTTGTCAAGGTGGATTGGCGGATCGAAGGTGACGTGTTCTCCATCACGGTTGAGGCTCCGGACGGAGTGCCGGTCACCTTGACCTTGCCGGATGACACGACGCATGCCTTCACCGGACAGGCGAGGATGTCGGTTCCGCTCACGGGTTGACCAGTTTACCACGGATACAGGAGGGACTAACGTGCAGGTTGCATTTGAATGCGTGAATAACGGCAAGGTGCTGAGAGGTATGCAGCATATACCGGATCACGCCGCTGGCAAGGTGCCGGCGGTCATCATGTTTCACGGCTTCACGGCGACGATGAGCATGATGTATGTGGAGGTGGCGAGGCGCCTGGAGCGTCATGGCATCGCCAGCGTGCGCTTCGACTTTGCCGGCAGCGGCGAAAGTGACGGAGACTTTGTCGACATGACCATCTCCAGCGAAGTGAGCGACGGACTGGCGGTGCTCGATTATGTGAAGCAGCTCGACTACGTGGACCCGGAGCGCATCGCGATCATGGGGACGAGCCTGGGCGGCGTGATCGCCAGTTTCGCTGCGGGCAAGCGTCCCGATGACGTGCGGGCGCTCGTCCTGATCTGCCCGGCTTTTATCTTCTCCGAGCATCTCCGTCAGGGAACGATGGGCCCGACAACCGATATCACCAGGATTCATGAGACCGGATATGTCGATATGGGCGGCATCAAACTGGGAGCGGGATTCGTGGATGATGGTCTGGCGTGGGATATCTACCAGGCATCAGCTCCCTACCGCAAGAAGGTGCTGCTGATCCATGGGGATGCGGACATCGATGTGCCGCTGCGCGTGTCCGAGGAGTATGCCAGGACGTTTCCGGATCGGGCCGAGCTGCATATCATCCCCGGCGCCGATCATATTTTCCTGAATCCGGCTCACAGGCAGCAGCTGATCGACAGATCGCTCGACTTTCTGGCCGAGCAATTTCGATGAAAGCCGTGAGGCGGATACCGAACAGAGGTGATCACATGCAAACTGCCATTGAGTGCACCAGCCATGGATTGACATTGCGCGGCATGCTGCATCGGCCGGTTGGAGCCGACCAGGTGCCGCTGGTCATCATGTATCATGATTTCATGGCTACCAAGACCGAGAACAAGTTCATCTACGTCGAGTTGTCCAGGGAGCTGGAGAAGCGGGGCATCGCCTCGGTCCGTTTTGACTTTATGGGTTGCGGGGAAAGCGACGGGGAGATGCACCAGAGATCGTACCGCTCGGATCTGGATGGCGCATCGGATATTCTGGCCTACGCGCATGCGCTGCCTTTCGTTGATCGCAACCGGATCGCGATCGTTGGCAAAGGCACCGGCGGCATGATCGCCTGCCAGATGGCCAGCAAGGTGAAGGAAGCGCTGCAAGCCCTGCTCCTGCTGTCGCCGATGCTGAATTGCCGGCATGAGGCCTATGCGGAGGAACTGAGAAACGCGGAGCCCGAACCGCTGGCAAGCGCGACGGCGAAGGTGCTGCTGGTGCACGGTGACCAGGAAGCTAGCAGCGAGCTCATGGATCGCTGCCGGAAGGTCTATGGAGACCGGATGACCGCGCAGCCGATCGCCGATGTCCACCATGTCGTGGAGACCGTTGCGGCAAGGGAGCGCATGATGGAGCAGGCCATCGCCTTCCTGACGAAGCAGCTGCTTGGATGAGAACGTGAGTTCAGATATGGGGGAGGACACAGGATGTATTCGGAGAAGAGCTTGCTCGGCGAGCTGCTGTATGATCCAGCCGCGAAAGAAGTGTTGATGAGGCATCTGCCCGAGCTGTTCGAGCAGCCGTATCTGCTCGCCAATATGAAGATCAGAACCTTGCAGGAGCTGCTTCATTTTGAAAAGTATGATGAGGCCAAAGCCGATGCGCTGGTGAAGGAGTTGGCCTCGGTTGTCCCGCAGAGCAGGGACGATGAACCCGACTTTGCCAATATGGAAGCCTGTGACCTGGATGAGGCGACGCGCGGCACCGCGCCGGTCGAAGCAGCGCCTTACGCATCCAGATGGGGCGTCTATGAAGTGACCTTGAACGGTCCGACGGGCGGCAACCCCTTCGTGCAGGTGAAGCTGTCGGCGGAGTTTGCTTGCGGGGATCTGGTCCTCGCCCAGAGGGGGTTCTATGATGGAGACGGACGGTACAGGATTCGCTTCATGCCGCCGGCGGAAGGCGACTGGACCTTCCGGACGAGCTCCAATATACCGTCCATGGACGGAATCACGGGAAGCTTCCGCTGCGGGCCGGCGAAGGATGGAGACAGGGGCCCTGTCCGGGTATGCAGAACCTTCCATTTCGCCTATGAGGACGGGACGCCGTATCTTCCCTTCGGCACGACCTGCTATGCCTGGATTCATCAACCGGAAGACCTGCAGGAGCAGACGCTGGCATCGCTGCGCCAATCGCCCTTTAACAAGCTTCGGATGTGCGTGTTTCCGAAGGCCTATCTGTATAATCTGGAGGAGCCGGACATCTATCCTTACGAGGGCTCCAGAGAGACCGGCTGGGATTACTACCGGTTTAATGTGGCGTTTTTCCGGCGGCTGGAAAAGAGGATCGCGCAGCTCAAGCAGCTGGGCATCGAGGCGGATCTGATCCTGTTCCATCCATACGATACCTGGGGCTTCAGCGAGATGCCAAGGCGCGCGGACGAGCTGTACCTGACCTACATCACCGCAAGGCTGTCCGCATACAGCAACGTCTGGTGGTCGCTGGCCAATGAATATGACCTGATGTGGGCGAAGAAGGAAGAGGATTGGGAACGGTTCGCCGCGCTCATCACGGAGCATGATCCCTATCGCCATCTGATCTCGATCCACAACTGCATTCGCATCTATGATTTCAGCAAGCCGTGGGTGACCCACTGCTGCATCCAGCGCACGGATGCCTACAAGACAACCGAAACAACCCGGGAGTGGAGACAGCGATGGGGCAAGCCGGTGGTGGTTGACGAATGCGCGTACGAAGGCAATATCGACCAGGACTGGGGGAATATCACCGGTGAAGAAATGACGCGGCGTTTCTGGGAAGGCGCGATCCGCGGCGGATATGTCGGCCATGGCGAAACCTATGTCAACCCGGAGGAGATCCTGTGGTGGTCCAAGGGCGGCAGATTGACCGGATCCAGTCCGGCCAGGATCCGATTCCTGAGGCAGATCATGGAGGAGACTCCGGGAGGATATCTGGAGCCGCTGCCTCCGCCTTGGGGATTCCCGGTGGCGGGAATCGAAGACGAATACTATATAACGTATTTCGGATTTTTTCAGCCGAGCTTCAAAACCTTCAAATATCGGCCTGGCTTGCGATTCGAAGCCGAGGTGATCGACACCTGGAATATGACGATCGAGAAGCTGCCCGGAGTCTATGAAGGCTCGTTCCGGATCGAACTTCCGGGGCGTCCGTATATGGCCATTCGGTTGAAAAGAGTTCCCTGATCGGGAAGATGCAGGACACCTGGCCGTTCAAGGCGGGTGTCTTTTTTGTCTTGATTCGACAAATCCTGTCACGCCCCCTGAATACATCATATGATGTCACGGGAGAAAAAAGGAAAGTTCCTGAGATCATGGTCTCTCTGTTTGCAGAGGGAGATAGTCCTATAACCCCATATTCCGGGAAACAACTATATCCATTTTACCGGGTCAATGGATGTAATTTATCAAAATCTGTAGAGAATTTGTTGATATTTCACTGCTAGGATTGGAGTTGGCAACATTTTTCACTAAACTTTCTCGCCTATATATCCTTACAATATGGCTATCAGTCTTTTTGGAAAACAGGTGAAGCAAGCGTGAACAGTCGGTTCAAGCCAGTTATTGTTCTTGCTGTTATCGTGGTGATCATAGCTGCACTGGTCTGGTGGCTTCGTCCTGAACAGGATCAACGCTATGAGCTGCAGGGGGATGCAAGCCCCCTGCTTCGTTTCGTGATCCGACATCTGCTCGATCCATCCGGAGGCATCTACACGAACCTGCGCGACGATCTCGAGCTCGCGCCGGATATGGCGGGCAATCATCAGATGCTGTCTGAATCCACCGGCCTCATGATGGCATACGCACTTCGTACGGACCGACGGGAGCTGTTCGAGACACAGGTGTCCTTCCTGACCCGATACCTGATGACCCGGGATGGACATATACGCTGGGTGTATGAGAAGCGGGGGCCGTACAGCGACGTTCATGCCAACGCCAGCATCGATGACCTGAAGATCATCGGTGCTTTGCTTGCTGCGGCGGATAGGTGGCAGATCGATCGGTATGAGCGCCTTGCCGACCGGCTGGCACAGGCTCTGCTGGAACAGGGGGTGACGGACGACGGGTACCTCGCAGATTACTACGACTGGCGATACGGCGGTACGGCCGACACCATCACGTCCTCCTACCTCGAGCTGGAAGTGTTGGGCAAGCTGGCGGAACGCGATCCGTCGTGGCAGCCGATCCATGAGCGGGCAGTCGATCTGCTGCGATCGGCGCATCTCCCAAGCGGACTGTTCTACAAGACCTATGTGATCCCGGAGCGCCGCTGGATCGTGCCCGAGGAGTTCAACATGATCGATGTGCTCTACGCGGCGCTACATCTGATGCAGGGCGGCGGGGATGCGTCGAACACCGTCAGTCTGATCGAGCGCAAATGGCTGGAGGATGGCCGGCTGTTTGCTTCCTATGACGGGCAGCTCCATCCGGTCGACCGTTCGATCTCCCCTGCGGTCTACGCACTGGCCTATCGGCTGATGGTTCATGCGGATCGGCCAGATATGGCCGGGGAGCTGCGCGAGATGTTGCACCAGTTGTCCATTCGGGACGACCAATCCCCCTATTACGGCGGCTTCGTGGAGCCAGCCACACGGGAGGCCTACTCCTTCGATCACCTTCAAGCCTTGTTGGCGGAATCAGAAACGGAAGCGGAGCGGTGAATCCATGGCACAAACACATCCAGTCAGCAGAAAAGAACGCCTCAAGCAAAAGAACGTCGAATCCAGACAAGCGAGACGGGAGCAGGAAAAGGCCAGGTCCGAGCTTTATCTGTACTTCATGATGGAGTTTATCCTGCTCGTCATCGTGTTCATGTATATGGCCTTTACGATCACGATGTACCCGCTCAACTATCTGTGGGTCGTCGCCTTCCTGATGATCTCGATCATCGGCTTCCTGCGCGGGCTTATGACGGCCTTGATCAGCTCGATGTTCGTCATCTTCGGCTACGGTTCCTATATCCTCTATCAGCTCTACGTCGCACAGACGATGGCGAGCATGGAGGTGAACGACCTGATCTGGCTGCTCGCCTTCCCGATCGGGGCGGTGGGAGCCGGGATGCTGGGCAGGGAGCTGGATGCCTTCATGCAAGCCCTGCAGTACCACAGGAAGATGGTCAGCGAGCTGGTCACCGTCGAGAGCGTGACGGGCTTCCCGAACGAGCGGCAATTCCGCACGGAGCTGAGCATCGAGATCTCCCGAACGCTTCGCTATGGCCACACGATGACCCTGCTCCTGATGGAGATCGCCTATTTCCCGGAGCTGGTCAAGGATTATGGCAAGGAAGCGACCGATAAGCTTCTGAAGCAGGTCAGCGACAAGATCGATTATGTCTTCCGCGACGTGGACAAGAAAGCCTATCTCGAGAATGGCCTGTTCGGTCTGATCCTGCCTGAGACAAGCATCGACAATGCGGATATCGTCATCAAGCGGATCAACGATCAGTTGCGCAATGTTCACATCGAGTCGGCCAGAGGCAAGAAGCAGATCGAGATCCAGATGCGGTACGGCTACTCCGGCTGCCCGCAGAAGTACCAGACGGTGCAGGAGCTGCTGGAAGATGCGAACAGGATGTTAGATCTGTATGCGGGGTAAACGTCTCTGCCTGACGATCATCGTCATGATACTCGGCTTCGCCGCTGCTGGCTCGCTATCCTTGACGGTTGCTGCGGTAGAGACGCCCGTGGCGACAGTGGCGTCGAACTTGCGTGATGTCCGGGTGCTGCTGATCTATAACTCCCCTGAGCCATCAGGAGAAGTGGAGGTGATGGAGAGTCTGCTGCAGCATTTTGCCGTGAAGACGGAGACTGCGCGCTCCTCTGACATCGGGGAACTGCGTTGGGAGCAGTATGACTGTCTCATCTTCTTCGATTCCATCCGTACCTCCAGGCTGGATCGGGAAGCGGTGATCCGCGCGATCGGGCAGCTGGACATCCCGTATATGGTGTTCAGCTCGGGAGCAGCGAATGAGACGTTCAGCGGCATCACGATCCGATACCGGGACGAGGTCTACCCGACGTTGCCCGTCTCCGTTGCCCCGGCCGAGGATGGCCAGACAGGAGTGGTGCTGGCCGCGATATCCGATGGACGGACGGAGAGGCCGCTGATCGTGAGAAGCGGCGACGCGTGGACGGTGTACGGCAAGCTGGAGAGCGGACTGGTCAGCTGGATCGTCGCCGACCTCCTGCATGATTTCCTTGGCGAGTATCATGCGGACAGAGTCAGTGGCCTGTATGTCGTGGAGCATGTCAATCCGCTGACTCCCTCCGCGCGGATGCGCAAGCTGGCGGATCTGCTCGCCAGCTGCGGCATCCCGTATGTCATCACCGTGGAGCCCGTGCTGCGATCCTCCGAAGATGATCGATTACATACAGCGGGGGATGATCGGGAATGGATAGACGCCCTTCGCTATATGGTGGAAACCGGAGGGACGATCGTGCTTGACGGCAGCGGGCTGGAGGGGCTTGAGCCGAAGGAGATCGCCTACCGGATCGATCAGGGCATCGCATTCCTGTATGAGATCGGCGTATATCCGATCGCTCTGTATGCTTCACGGGATGTCGTCCTGCGCCTGGAATCGGCGCCCGAGCATGCCACCTTCACGACGACGCTGGAGTATTCGAGGCTTCGGCTCGATGACAGTCACTATACCGACATCCCGTATGAATATGCGGCCGCGTCCGACAGGATCATGTATCCCGTATCGCTCGGGTCGGCCGCCAGCGACGCTGCTGCTGCGCAGCTCCTCACCCGCGCCCGCACCCTCCAGCTCGTCCGGGACGCCTGGCTAAGCGTCGGACTGGATGCGAGCCAGCCTTACGAACTGGCGGAGTTTCTGGTCGAGCAGTTCGGGCGGGAGCCGATCATGTGGATGGATATCCGGCATGAAGCCCACGTGCTGGATGCCGGATTCCTCCAGGTGGCCACCGGCGGCGACGGGCTGCTGGATGTCCGGATGCTGGACAAGACCCGCGCGGCGGAATTGGTGAAGGTCCAGCTGAGCACCTACAAGTTCGGGACGGTCACGTATTACTCGACCTGGATACTCGTCATGGTAGTCGGCGGATTCGTCGTTCTGTTTGTCCTGTTTGTCGTCATGATGCGCTTCCGCAGAAGACGTCGACTATTCTCGGAGAAGGAGCTGGAGTAAATGACCGGCAACGTCCTGTTTCTCGTCGCGCTTGGCAGCATCTGGGTGATGCTGCTGTACCACATGTTTCTCATGCTGGGTGGATACCTGTATTCGGAGAGGATGGAGAGGCGGAAGGCGGAGCCGAGACGCAGGCGGCCGGATGAAGAATGGCCGTTCGTCTCGGTGCTCATCCCGGCGCACAACGAGGAGATCGTGATCCGCTACACGCTCGATGCGATGCTGCGGCTGGATTATCCGCATGACAAGATCGAGATCATCGTGATCGATGACAATTCAGGCGATGCCACCGGCGAGATCGTGGATGAATATTGCGCCAGGGATGCGCGCGTCCGCTGTCTGCACCTGAAGCCGCCGCAAGCGGCCAAGGGCAAGTCCAATGCGCTGAATCAGGCGCTCATGATCGCGAGAGGCGAGCTTATCGTCGTCTATGATGCCGACAACACGCCGAACAGCGGAGCGGTCAAGCATCTCGTCGAAGCCGCGCTGGAGGACCCGAAGGCGGGAGCGGTCGTCGGCAAGTTCAGAGTCATCAACGCGCGCAAGAATCTGCTCACGCGCTTCATCAACATCGAGACGATCAGCTTCCAATGGATGGCGCAGGCCGGCCGGTGGTTCTGGTTCGGGATCAGCACGATCCCCGGCACCAATTTCCTGATCCGCAGGTCGATCATCGAGGAGATGGGGGGATGGGATATCAAGGCGCTGACGGAAGATACCGAGCTCAGCATCCGGCTGTACGACAACGGGTACCACATCCGCTTCCATCCGCTGGCGGTCACCTGGGAGCAGGAGCCGGAAACCTGGCGCGTATGGCTGAAGCAGCGCACGCGATGGGCGCGGGGCAATCAATATGTCATCATGAAGAACCTGCCTCGCATCTTCGGCAAGTGGAACGGCCGCATCGTGTTCGATCTGGTGTATTTCTTCTTCACTTACTTCGTGTTCCTCGGCGCGGTCATGCTCTCGCACCTGCTGATGATCCTGAACCTCCTGGGTGCGGTGAACATCACGCTCCCCGGTCCGTTCCTGCTCATCTGGCTGCTGGCCTACGTTCTGTATGTCGTGGAGATCATGGTCACGCTCGCCATCGAGAAGACGGAGCTGACCTTCAAGAACTTCCTGATCCTGTTGCTCATGTATGTCACGTATTCGCAGCTCTGGCTGTTCCTGATCTTCCGTTCAGCCTGGATACAGCTCCGCGCCTGGATCCGCCATGATGAAGTGAAATGGGACAAGACGCAGAGATTCCAGACGACAACCAAGACAGCCAGGGACTTTACGAAATAGGAAAAGGGATGGGACGAACCATGCAGAGGAAAATCGCAACTGTTGTGGTGATCATGCTGATCCTGACCTGGATCTTCCCGCGCACCACGATCTATGCGGAAACGGTCGAAGTGACGGGGGAGATCCAGACGGAAGAGATCAGCAAGGTGCTTGAGCCGCTGGAAACATCGGAAGCCGGCAAAAATGTGGAGAATCTGCTTCTCTTCCAGAATGATCTGGTCATTCAGGGCGTCACCAGCCGGCAGGATTATTATTTCGAGGTGCCCGCATCGCGCCTCGTGGCAGCGGGCTCCTATATCGAGCTGAACTTCAGCCATTCGCCGGCGCTGATCGAGGAGCGTTCGACGGTGACCGTCATGCTGGACGATCTGCCGCTCGGCAGCCAGTATCTCGACAAGTCCAATCTGCAGGACGCGAGATGGCGCCTCGATCTGGACGGGCTGGAGCTGACATCCGGATTCCACAAGCTGTCCGTCGTTATCCATATGGAAGCGACGGACAATCTGTGCATGGATCAGAACAATCCGGCCAACTGGTTCATCCTGCAGAAGGAGAGCGTCATCCATCTGGAATATACGTCGATCTATGAGCAGGGCGATCTGTCCTGGTATCCTTCTCCGTTCCTGGAGAAAGGGAGTCTGCAACCGTACAACACCATATTCATCGTTCCCGACGAACCTTCCGAATATGAACTGTTGGGGCTGGCGAAGCTGGCCCGCTATTATTCGAGCGTGGTGTCCAATCTGGAGCATCGCGTATACCGGGAATCGGACCTGACGGATGAGGTGCTGAAGTCCGGCCATCTGATCTGGATCGGCTCGCCCGCATCCTGGCATGGCGCAGGGATGAACCTGCTGGAGTCGGCCTTGAAGCATGCCGACGGCGAACGTATGGAGGCTGGTGCCGTCTATGTGGAGGCTTCCGGATGGAATGACGCGTATGACGCATTGCTGATCACAGGTCAGGAGGAAGGGCTCAGCAAGGCCGTGGCCATGATGACCGATGAGGAGCTGTACGGTCAGCTGTCCGGCAGATTCGCCAGCGCAGCCAACGTGAAGCTGGGAACTTCCGCCGATCTGGCGGCGTCCCTGTCCGGCGGCCGGAGCACCGTGACGCTCAGATCGCTCCAATATGAGGACATTGTGGTTGAAGGCATGATGGTGGGCGGTGCGCGCATCTCCTACCTGCTCCCTGCGGAATATGACGTCTCCAAGGGCGGCAAGCTGCACGTGTACTTCAACCACTCCAAGGCGCTGAACTTCGCGCAGTCCCAGGCAACGGTCAAGATCAACGACATTCCGGTGGCCAGCACCTACCTAAGCCAGGAATCGAGCGAATTCGGCGTCATCGAGGCCGAGATTCCGTCCTCGGCCCTGCAGGGCGGATACATCAATGCGGATATCTCGTTCCAGTTCAGCTCCAACAGCGAAGGTTGCTCCAGCAGCTCGTACATCGGCAACTGGGCGGTGATCGACAACGATTCGTACTTCAGCTTCTCCACCTTGCCGAACCGCGACCTGAAGCTGCAGAACCTTCCTTATCCGTTCGTCACGAACTCGGCCTGGGGCCGCACGACGATCCTGCTGCCGCGTGAGATGACGTCCGATGAGCTGACCCTGTTCGCGATCGTCAACGGGCTGTACGGCGGCAGCCTGGGCTCCTACGAGAACGTCAGGCTGGTGGCGATGCCGGATGCGATCACGGGAGAAGAGGAATGGCTGAGCGACAATCTGATCGTGATCGGCCTGGCGGACCAGTTGCCGCACTGGCTCACCCAGGCGGAGACGATCCCCATGAGCTATGCCGACGGCGGGTGGAAGGCGATGGCCGACCCGGTGAAGCTGACCAGCGGCACAAGCGCCGATGCCGGCGTCATCCAGCTGTTCCCGTCGGCCTTCAGCAAGTCCCGTGACATCCTGATGCTGTCCGCCACTTCGCCGGCGAGGTTGGCCTCGATTGGCTCCCTGCTGCTGGATTCCGGTTCCCGCGACCTGATGAAGGGCCAGGTGCTGGTCGCAGACTCGCTGGAGCGGATGCATGTGTTTGTTACGGACCAATATGAGCCCGTGCGTTCCATCTGGAGCGATGCCACGGATTTCCTGACCACGGACGGCATGCCGGTGTTGCAGAGGCTGCTATTGGTGGGAGCCATCGTACTGGTGCTGGTCGTCTTCACGCTGATCGTCTGGTTCATCGGCAGAAGAAGACGTGGGTAAACCTGCGGGACAAACAGGTGGATGAAGTTGATATGAACATAGGGGTGTGAGCATGAGTCGGATCATCGTCAGGGGCAGAGCCGCCTGGCTCGTCATGATGTTCGCCGTTGCGGGCTTCTTGCTGACCAGCATCACGGTTGTCGCAGCAGAGGATATCGAGTGAGGCGAGGAGCCTGATCGAGATCTGGCTGTCAGAAGGCCTGGCGAAAGGGTATGAAGACGGCACGTTTCGTCCGGATCAACCCGTCACGCGCGCCGAATTCGTCGCGTTTATGAACAGGGTGTTCGAGCTAGCTGACCGCTCGGACATCGTCTTCCCCGACACGCCGCGAGGCAGCTGGTACCTGGAGGATATGCAGCTCGTCTACGCTGCCGGTGCGATCACCGGCTTCCCGGACGGCACCTTCCGTCCCTATCAGGTGATCTCCAGGCAGGAAGCTGCCGTGATGCTGTACCGGTATTGGACGGGAGGGCAGAGCGAGACCGCTGCTGTCCCTCCCGTCCGCATCCCGGATCTGGGTCATGCGGCAAGCTGGAGCCAGGAGGCGATTCGGGCGCTGGCTGTCTCCGGCATGATCCCGGCGGATGAAGCGTTCCGGCCATCGGACAAGCTGACCCGGGCCGAGCTGGTCGTCCTGCTGGATCGCTTCTATACGGAGAAAGAGAGGCTTCGCCCGTCGGATATTCCAAGCCTGTACACGGAAACGTTCGAGGACAAGCGAATCGTGGGCAGGCAGATCGTGGATGCCCGGCAGCAAGCGGTCTGGGAGTTCAATGAGATCGCCCAGCAGACATATGTGATCGCCGACGGGGCGCTGCAGCTGGGCGGGTCCAGAACCATGCAGCTCGCCAGACTGAACGGTCTCGATGCCTCGCAGATGGACAGCTACGCCATGGAATTCACCGTCAACATTCGCAGGATGGGCAATGAAGGGCACAGCGGCCGGCCGATGGTGATGATCATCCCGAGGACGAAGGACGCAAGCTACAGCAGGTACTATGCGGTCACCTACCACATGGAGCCGACCGCCATGGGGGGCAATCTGTTCAGGACGAAGTGGTCGATCATCAATACGAATGCGCCTTCCGGGATGACTTCGCTGGCTTCCGGGTCCTATCTGCTGCGGGAAAATGTGGACTATATCGCGCGCCTTGTCATCGAGAATACCGAAGACGGCGCCGTCCGGATCGAATTTTATATCGACGGCCCGACATCTCCGGCATCCGGCTACACGCCGGTGGTATCCTATACGGATCTCTCTCCTTACCGGATCACCCGTTCCGCTGCCGGCCCCGCGTTCGCCATGAACGGTCTGGGCAAGGACAGCTGGGGCGAGATTCCGACGATCCGCTACGACGATCTTCGCGTCCTGAGCCTCGAGGCATACAGGAAGTGGGAGAAGTGGCTGAAGCGTTACAGCGCGGTGGAGCCGGTCGATGTGAAGGGGCATCCGCTTGAGGGCGAGATGAAATATCTGATCAACCGCGGGCTGATGGACGTGCAGGCGGGGGGCAGGCTGTATCCGGATCAATCCATCCGGGAAGCGGAATTCGCGGACATGCTGGAAGCCTGGAGCGGCAAGCCGACGAGCGGAGTTCAGGACGCGGCGTTAACGAAGAAGAAGGCGGCCGAGATGATCTACGAGGTCCTCGGCCGGCCGGACACGGACATGAGATATCGCGGCATCCTGGCGAAAGGCACGACCGAGACGCCCGATCGGGCGAGCCACCATGCGTTTGAGAAGGGGATCCTCGGTCTGGAGGCCAGCGGCCTGTTCGAGCCGAACCGGCTGGTGAAGCGTTCGGAAGCGGCGCTCATGCTGCTTCGCCTGATGGATGAAGGATATCGTCTGCCGCACGGCAACATCAGGCTTCCATCCATCCTGTTCTACCGATCGGTGCTGCAGCGCGACAAGCCGATCACGATCTGGGGGACCGGCACGAGCGGCGACACGATCACCGTCAGGTTCAGGCAACAGACGAAACAGACGACGGTTGTCGATGGGCGATGGTCGGTCGTGCTGGATCCCGAACCGTACGGAGGGCCGGATACGCTGTCCGTCTCCGGGATCGCCGAGCAGTTCATCGTGACCGATGTGCTCGTGGGCGATGTGTTCGTCATCGCCGGCGAATCCAACGCCGAGATGCCGATCTCTGACGTGAACGACACCGAGGATATCTATCAGAAGTACGCGAACCGCACCAACCTCAGATATTACTTCCCGGACAAGGTGATGGAGGTCAGCCCGAGATTTGACAGTGGCGGTTCGTGGACCTACGCGCATCCGTGGTCGATCGATTCCTCGCCGGCGCTTGGCACCTTCTTCGTCAACAAGCTGCTGGAGCTGGACGAGAGCCTGGGCGAAGTGCCGATCGGCATCATCCGGGCCACCTATGGCGGTTCGTCGATCGAGGTGTTCATGCCGGATTCCTACTACGCATCGATCGGCTACGAGCAGCGGCATGACGAACCGATCCTGTCGGGGTACTGGAACGGTTTCATCCACCCGATCGCGCCCTATGCGGTCAGGGGGATCCTGTATTACCAGGGCGAGAACAGCACCCGGATGGGCTATGCCTATGAGTCCTATCTGCACGATCTGATCCGCACCTGGCGAGAGGAGTTCCATGATCCTGATCTGCCGTTCATCCTCGTCCAGCTCGCTGGCTATGGCGAGAACTACTATGAGACGGACGCCGACAGCTGGCCGATCATCCGGGAGATCCAGATGCGGGTGGCGAACACGGTTCCGGGCACAGCGCTCGTGACCGCGGTCGACCTGGCCGATCCGGACCCGCTGGTGACGCTTCCGCGCAACAAGCGGCCGCTTGCGGAGCGTGCCGCGTATCGGGCGATGGAGCTGATGTATGGCGATGTCGGTTACCGGGAGACAAGAAGCCCGGAGATGCGGGATTACCTGCTGAAGGACGGCGCGTTTACGATCCGCTTCGACCATGCGGACGAAGGGCTGGTCCTGAACTGGTTTTCCCGGGATATGAGGGACAGCGGCTTCGAGATCCTGACTGAGAGCGGGAGCTGGGTTCCGGCCAAGGCGCAACTCAGTGCAGACCGCAGCCAGGTGATCGTATGGAGGGAGGACGTGTCCGAGCCGCTGGGCGTTCGTTACGCCTGGCGCAACTGGCCGTCCGTCACCCTGTTCGACACATCGGGCCTGCCCGTTCTGCCGTTCAACTCCACCAGGGATGTGAAGCATCTTCCGCCCCGATACGGCACCGATGAGCAATATATCCGGGTGAACCATCATATGCTAAACAGCTACGATGGCATCGTCAATCTGACGAGAGGCGGGCAGTTCCGCATGGTGGAGACGGTGGATGGCGATGTGCTGCGGCACCAGTATCCGATCGACGGACAATCGCCGGGCGACGAGATCATCCTGCTGTCCCGCCTCAGCAACGGATACGCCTTCGGCGGCACGAATGAGCGGATCGTGCACATGCCTGGCCACGGCCTGAAGGAGGGCGACTGGATCCGCAACAACACGCGCGGCTGGATCGCCAGCCGGGTGGCGCGGGTGCTGGATGCGAACGCCTTTGAGCTCGCAACGCCCATTCCCGGCCAGTCTGAGGGGGATGAATTGGAGAGATATGCCAACAAGCGCACCGTCACGGCGCTGGATGCCGATGATTGAGGGAAGGCGATGCCGGAGATGAATCCGGCATCGCTTTTTTGGCTCTACCCGCCGATTCCTGAAATCTGCTATGATGGAGGAAATGAGAAACCTGCGTCATACAAACGTTTGCCGCACAGGTTCATGGAAAAAATCGGAGCAGAGGAGAGACGAATATCCCCATGTCCACCAGTCATACCCCATCCGCGCAAGCAGCCGCCAAAGCCGTATTTCCCGTTGTTGCGGCGATCAGCGTCATTCATTTTCTGAACGATACGATGCAGGTGGTCGTCCCCGCGGTACTGCCTTATGTTCGAGATTCGCTCGTTCTGTCATTTACGCAAGTTGGATTTGTCCTGTTTATGCTCAACATGACGTCGTCGGTGCTGCAGCCGATCGTCGGCCTGTACTCGGACAGACGTCCCTCCCCGTACATGCTGCCGCTCGGCATGTGCCTGAGCCTGCTTGGCATCATCGGCGTGGCGCTCAGTCCCAGCTACGGCTGGCTGCTGCTCTCCGTCATCCTGATCGGGCTCGGCTCCGCCTGCTTCCATCCGGAGGGATCGAAGGTGGTCCATATGGCGGCCGGCAAGCGCCGCGGGCTCGCGCAGTCGATCTATCAGGTGGGCGGGAACACCGGCAGCTCGACCCAGTCGCTGCTCACGCGGTACGTCTTCCTGCCCTTCGGACAGATCGCCGCGCTGTGGTTCGCCCTGGTGGCGGGCCTGGCGATCGCCGTATCCTGGTTCGTCTCCAGGTGGTACAAGGCGAATCTTCACATGCGCAGGCAGGCGGCGCCGAAGGCGAAGGGCGCGGACTCCGCCGCGTCCAGGAGCGAGCCGCGGAGCATCGCGCTCAAGGTCGTGCTGCTCGGCATGGGCATCCTGATGCTGCAGATGATCGCCAGATCGACCTATATCACGATGCTTCAGAACTACTACCAGTATTATTATGCCGATGTGTATGGCACGACGCTGCTTCATGCGCAGCTGCCGCTGTTCCTCTTCGGCCTGACGGGGGTTCTCGGAACGCTGGCCGGCGGGCCGCTGGCGGATCGTTTCGGCCCTAAGAAGGTGATCCTCATGTCGCTCGCCGGAGCTACTCCCTTCGCCATATTGTTGCCCTTCGTCGGCAAGCTGTGGGTCATCCCGTTGCTCATCGTCATCGGCTTTATCATCATGCTTGGCTTCGCCGTGATCGTCGTCTATGCGCAGATGATCATGCCCGGACACATCGGCATGGCCTCCGGCCTGACCGTGGGCCTGGCTTTCGGCCTCGGCGCGATCGGCGCGGTCGGGATCGGCTACTTCATCGACCTGTTCAGCCTGAAACCGGTTGTCATCTTCAGCAGCTTCCTGCCGCTGCTCGGCCTGTTCGCCCTGAAGCTGCCTGAGGTGGACAGATAAGGGGCATCATCTCGCCAACATAAAGGGGTCGTCCGGAAGTCATTTGTCACTGACGATCCGGACGACCCCCTGCTTGTGGATCAATCCTCCACGATTTCCATGCGGTTCTTCTTAAACAGCTTCGACAGGATCTCATACACGATCGGCACGACGATCAGCGTGAGCAGCGTCGAGCTGATCAGACCGCCGATCACGGTCACGGCCAATCCCTTGGAGATGAACCCGCCGCCGCCTTCAGCGCCGATCGCCAGCGGGATCAGCGCGCCGATCGTGGCCAGCGCCGTCATGAGGATCGGACGCAGGCGGGTGGCGCCAGCCTCCAGGATCGCCTCACGCATCGGCAAGCCATCGCGCTCCTTGTGGATGATGCGGTCGACGAGGACGATCGCGTTGGTGACGACGATCCCGATCAGCATGAGGATGCCCATCATCACCGGCACGGAGATCGTCTCACCGCTCAGCCACAGCGCGGTGAAGGCCCCGATCACCGTGAACGGCAGGGAGAAGAGGATGGCAAATGGCGCCAGACCTTCCCCGAAGGTGACGACGAGGATGAAATAGACGATCAGCACGGCTGCGACCATCGCGATGTACAGCTTCGAGAACGCTTCGTCGATATCGGCCATGACTCCTGCCACGCCAAGTTTCACGCCCTCCGGAAGATCGAGCTTGTCGATCTTCTCATCCAGCTCCCTGGACACCTGGGATACATCATCGGTGATGATCTTGCCGCTGACGCTGGCGTAGAACTGACCCTTGCTGCGATCCAGGCTGTTCGCCGTGACGCCTTGCTCGACGGTCACGATGTCGCTCAGCTTGACCGGCATGCCGGTTGGCGTCGGCACCTGCTGATTGATGAGCTCTTCGAATGTCTTAGGCGTTTCCTTGTTGCGCTTGACGATGACCTCGAGCGTCTTGCCATCCTTGTCGAAGGTTGTGATCACCTCGTCCTGGGTGTTCGGATACAGCATCATCGCGATCTGCATCGTCGAGAGCCCGTACGTCAGGGCTGTTGCCTGATCGACCTTGATCGTATATTCGTCATATTGCTTGGACAGGGAGGACGAGACGTCCTTGAGCTTGTCCGATTCGTTCATCACGGCTTCGATCATGGCGACCGCTTCCTCGATCGCGTCCAGATCCTCGCCGTATACCGTATAGCTGTGCTCGCTGCTGGCGAACATCGCGCTGAAGTCCTGGCTCTTCCAGGTGCCGGATTGGCCGAGGGCCTGGATCTCTTCCAGCACGCTGGAGGTCACCTGGTCGAAGTGCTCCGTGTCCGGGTCGAAGATGACATACATCAGGGCGCCGCCCGAACCGGCACCGAGCATCGCGGTCAGTTCGTTGGCCGTGCCGCCGACGGAGAGCTGCACGATATCCACATCGTCGCGGGCCAGCATCATGTCTTCCACGACCTTGATGTTGTTCAGCACATCTTCCTGATGCTCGCCCGGCTTCGGCGTATAGGTCAGGTACATGACCTTCTCCGTCTCGCTGGACAGGAAGCTGACGCCGATCAGCGGCACGAGGAAGCAGCTGCCGACGAGCAGGGCCAGGGCGATGACGGACGAGATCACCTTATGCTGCAGCGATACGTTCAGGATGCGCCTGTAGCCGCGTGCCAGCGCGCCAAGTTCCTTGTGCGTTCTGCCCCGCTTGTCGCCGGTCCGGTCGTTGTAGAGCTTCTTCCGGAACAGCGTATGGGCGAGAGTAGGCACCACGGTGATGGCGACAAGCAGGGAAGCGCCGAGAGCGAAGGCCATCGTCAGCGCGAACGGCACGAACAGCTCGCCGACCATGCCGCCGACAAAGACGAGCGGCAGGAAGACCGCGACGGTCACGAGCGTCGAGGACAGGATCGGCTTGAACATCTCGATCGTCGCCGAGCGGATGAGCGCGCGTCCCTTCAGCGTCTCGTCCTTCAGGTGCAGGCGGCGATAGATGTTCTCTACGACGACGATCGAGTCGTCGATGACGCGGCCGATCGCCACGGTCATCGCGCCGAGGGTCATCAGGTTCAGACTGATGTTCATGGCGTACAGGGCGAGCAGCGCGATCAGGATCGACAGCGGGATCGAGATGACGGAGATGATCGTCGACTTGATATCCCGCAGGAACAGCAGGATGATCAGGATGGCGAAGCCCGCGCCGAAGAGTGCCTTGCTGATCATGGTGGAGATCGAGTCCTCGATCATCTTCGCCTGGTTGAGCGTGATGTCGATCTTCAGGCCTTCGATGTCCGCCTCGAACTCTTCGATGAGCGCCTTCACTTCATTCACGACGTCGACGGTGTTGGCATCCTGCGCCTTGGTGATCTGGATGGCGATCGCATCCTTGCCATTGGTGCGGGAGACGGATTCCACCTTGCCGACAAGTTCGATCTCCGCGATGTCTCCAAGGGTGACGAACGGAACGGGATTCGTCTCCGACGGCGTCACCGGGATGATGATCTGCTTCAGCGCATCCAGCGATGTGACTTTGCCGTCGACGACGACCGCCTGCTGGGCATCCTCGAAGTTGAACAGGCCAAGCGGCACCTTCGCGTCGCTGATCTGGATCATCTGCTTGACGGTATCCTCGGTCAGGCCGAGGGACGCCATGCGCGCTTCGTCGAAGGTCAGCTCGACTTGCTCGATATGCTGTCCGAACATGGCCACGGATGCGCCTTCCATGCGCCGCAGCTCCGGCATGATCCGGTTCTCGACGACCTCGGTGAGGTCGGTGATGTCCATGCTCTCGCTGCTGATGCTGAGCGCCGCGACCGGCATCGCATTCATGCTGATGCGCGTGATGGTGGGCTCCATCACGTTATCCGGCAGCTTCATCGACTCGATCGCGGAGCGGATCTGTCTCTGGGCTTCTTCCATATCCTTCGAATAGTCGTATTCCACCTGCAAGGTCGTCAGGTTCGAATACGAAGACGAGTTGATCGACTTGACGCCTGGCAGGAGCCCGATCGTATCTTCCATCGGAATGGTGACTTCCTCCATCACCTGTTCCGGAGTTGCCCCAGGATAGACAGCCATGACCATCACATACGGGATCGTGATATCCGGGATCATCTCTTTCTTCATATTGGCGCCGGCATACATGCCCGTTATGGTCACGATGAGCGTAAGCAGCCATACGGCCAGCTTGTTCCTGATGACAAAATTGATTATGGCATTCACGAATCCACCCACTCCTTTGACTGATTAGTCATCTTTTATTATAATAATGACTGATTGGTCAGGTGTCAAGAAAACGGGATGCGACAAGAGGTGAGACGGTTGTCCAGAGAAACGCTGATCATCGAGAAGGCAATCGAGCTGTTCGCGAGAAATGGCATCGATGCGACTTCCGTACAGGATATCACCGAAGCATGCGGCATCTCCAAAGGGGCCTTCTATCTGTCCTTCAGATCGAAGGAAGAGCTGCTCAACGCCATCGTCGATTATTTCATGCGGGATATCGTGGCCAGGATCGATGCCGTCATCCGGCAGCCCGCGCCTGTGCGGGATCGGCTGTATCAATATTATCTGCTGAATTTCAAGATCTTCTTTGAATATTCCACTTTTATGACGATCTATATGCGTGAGCATGTCAGGCCGGTCAATGATGACATCGTGGGGAAGATCGAGGAGTTCGACCGGATCCTGGACGAAACGCTGCTGATTCTGATCGACGAACTGCTGGGCGGTGTGCAGGAGATCAGATATGATCTGCTCATCACGATCAAGAGCTTCGTCGTCGGATACGTCGGCTTCATGTTTACACACCCGCGCAAATACGAGATCGAGCAGCTGGCCCAGGTGCTGGTCGAGCGAACGCTGATCCTGTCCGGGCATCGGGAGCCGGTCTTTATCACCCATGACATGTGGAACAGCACGCCGAAGATGATGACGCTGCAGATGCCGACGCTCGAGATGGTCGAGATGCTCGCGCAGGATGCGCTCAAGCGGTATCGCGACGACGCGCTGGTCCAGGAGACGCTTGCGCTCCTGCTGGAGGAGATCAGGCAGGAGGAGCCGCGGCATGCGCTGGTCAAGGGACTGCTCGGCAACCTGCAAGCCTACCCCGACATGTCCTGGCTCATCTATTGCATCCAATATGTAGAAAGGCATAAACGCAAGGCATAGGCTTCAAGAACAGGATCGAATCTGCCCGAGCTTCCGATGAACGGACGCGCAGGCTGCAGGGAGATGCCCGCTCCTCGCGATATGGACGGGCTACACTGGTATACGGATCACAACAGGCAAAGGTTTCAGGAATCATGCTGATGAGGTGAGGCAATTGGCAGCCGGAATCAAAAGAAGATATATCCCGACCCAACACGGCGCATGGGCGATGCTGGTCGTGCCTTTCATCTTCGGAATGGTGTCTGGCGGAGCCCGCCTGATGCACATCTTGCTCTTCGCCGTATGGCTGCTCACCTATCTGTTCTCGTATCCGGTGCTGCAAGCGATCAGGACGAGGAAGTGGAAGGTGTATCGGACGCCGATGCTGCTGTATGGCGGACTGCTGCTTGCAAGCGGCGTTGCGCTGGCGTGGCTTGAGCCCGGACTGATCGTGTGGGTCGTCCCGTTCCTCCCGCTCTTCGCGATCAACTGCGCTTTCGCCAGGGCGAACAACGAGCGCTCATTTGTGAACGATCTGGTGGCTGTTGTGCAGTTCAGCCTGATCGTGTTCGTCTCGCACGAGCTCGGAGGAAGGGGAGAGTGGGCCGCAGCCGCCCGGCTGTTCGCGCTTAACCTGCTCTACTTCACCGGCACGATCTTCTATGTGAAGACGATGATCCGCGAGAAGCACAACAAGGCCTTTTACCGGTATTCGGTCATCTACCATGTCCTGCTGCTGATCGCGGGCATCCTCCTGTACCCGCCGGTCATCTGTGCGCCGCTCGCCGTGCTGCTCGTCAGGGCGGTGCTGATGCCGCGTCGCAGCATGACCGTCAAGCAGATCGGCATCCTGGAGTTCATTTATTCCTTATTGATGGTGTATGCGGTAATATGGACATATGGCTGAGAGAGCCTGATCGCCTTATAGCCTGATGACAGGAGCTGATGCCGATGTGCCGCAATATCAAGCCGCTGTTCAACTTCGACCCTCCGGCGAGCGAGGAGGAGATCCGGGCCGCATCCCTGCAGTTTGTCAGGAAGATATCCGGCTTCACCCGGCCGTCTGCCGCCAATGAACAGGCGTTTCAGCAGGCGGTGGATGAAGTGGCCGAGGCGGTGCGCCGCCTGCTCGATTCGCTGGTGACAAGCGCCGAGCCGAAGAACCGGGAGCAGGAGGCCGCCAGGGCGCGAGCGCGTTCCGTGGCGAGATTCGGAAGATAATGCTGCAAGATATGGCCGAGCATAACGAAGAAGGGGCGTCCATGCGGACTGCCCCTTCTTGGTCGGGTTGCCTGATCCGAGATTACAGAGCCTTGTCATCCACCGAATCCAGATACTGCTCGATCGTCCTGACGACGGAGTCGACGACGCCATCCTTGAACGGAGATTCCAGGCCGCCCGCTTCCACGAGCTCGAGGAACGAACGGGAACCGCCCAGCTTGCAGATGGCGAGATAATCCTTCCATGCCTCCTCGTGGTTCTCGCGGTCCCGCTTCCAGAAATGGAAGGCGCAGAGCTGCGCCAGGGTGTAATCGATATAATAGAACGGACTCTGGTAGATATGACCCTGCTTCTGCCAGAAGCCGCCAGCTTCCAGGTAAGGGATGCCGTCGTAATCGCGGTGCGGCAGATAGATGGACTCCACCTTCTTCCATGCCGCTTTCCGCTCTTCGGGCGTCCATTCGGGATTCTCATAGATGAGGTGCTGGAATTCGTCCACGGCCACGCCGTACGGGATAAAGAGCAGGCTGCTGGAGAGATGGGCGTATTTGTATTTCTCCGTATCCTCCTTGAAGAACAGTTCCATCCACGGCCAGGTGAAGAATTCCATGCTCATGGAGAAAATCTCTGCTGCCTCCATCGTCGGGAATGCATATTCCGGAACGGACAGGTGCCGGCTCTGATACACCTGGAAGGCATGGCCCGCCTCATGCGTCAGCACATCGATGTCACCGGAGGTGCCGTTGAAGTTCGAGAAGATGAATGGCGACTCATAATCCTCGATGTAGGTGCAATAGCCGCCGTACTCCTTGCCCGGTTTCGCCTCGAGATCCATCAGCCGGCGCTCCAGCATATAGCGGAAGAACGCCCCGGTCTCCGGCGACAGCTCTTCATACATCCGGCGTCCATGATCGATGATCCACTCCGGCGATCCCTTCGGGGTGGCGTTGCCGCTCAGGAACTTGATGGCCTCGTCATGGAACTTCAGCTTGTCAACGCCGATGCGTGCCGCTTGCCGCTCATACAGCCGGCTCGCCACCGGCACGATCGATTCGCGCACCTGCTTGCGAAACGCCTTGACGTCATCGGGGGTGTACCCGACGCGCTGCATGCGGATATAGCCAAGCTCGACGAAATTGCGATAGCCCAGGCGGACGGCGATCTCATGGCGCGTTCTGACCAGCTCGTCGAAGATGCGGTCGAACTGTTCGCCGTTCTGCTCGTAGAAGCCGTACTTCGCCTCGACGGCCGCCCTGCGCACGCTTCGGTCCTTGTTTTCCTCGTAAGGCTCAAGCTGCGCCAGCGTGTAGGTGCCGCCCTGGAAATCGATCTTCGCAGAAGCCTTCAGCTTGTTGTATTCGCTGACGAGCTTGTTCTCCTTCTGCAGGAGCTCCATCACCTCCGGGGAGAAGGCCTTGATCTCCAGCTCGGCCAACTGGAAGAGCTGGCGTCCGAAGGCTTCCTCCAGCTGCGGGCGGTAAGGGGAGGAGAGGATCTGACGGTAATACCTGGTCACCATCTCCTGGATCTGCGGTTGGGCTTCGTCGAAGAAATCCCGCTCCTGCTGGTAGAACGGATCCCTGGTGTCGATCGACGCCCGTATGTAAGCCAGATTGCCCATGGTGGACAAACGGTTGCGGAATGCGTTGATGTCCCTGACCGCCTGGATGGCTTCCTCACTCGATGCCGCTTGACTCAGCCGCCGGAGCAACCCCTCGAACTTCTCTTTCTCCTCATTCATATCTGGTCTGCTATACACATACTGGTCAAAAGTGAGCACCCTGCCAGCCTCCATTCGTCAAATAGTAAACGATATGACTATTATGATACTCCAACGTCAGGCAAAAGTCACCCGAAGGTGCGGCCGCGTGTGTGTCAAGCAATTGTGGGCAGAAATCTGAGATTGGTGAAATCTATGCTTCAGCTTCAATCTTGGCAGCGCTTTAATTTCTTCTTTCCTCGCTATGGATGACCATCCTGGTCTCATCCGCGCAA
>Ga0207747_1000692_pt1 | contig 32994 bp, 25 predicted proteins | sample HigsolmetaGSP11D_FD_184839 | JGI IMG/M metagenome (GOLD analysis project Ga0207747, IMG submission 184839) | High solid enriched microbial communities from the Joint BioEnergy Institute, USA - SP1-1-D (SPAdes) | ecosystem: Engineered > Bioreactor > SSF (Solid state fermentation) > Aerobic >...
GACAGGCCGCTCGATCAGGAGACGATACTATAAACAACTTTATAGCGGGAACAAAAACCACTACAATTGAAAAAGAAAGACATGCTCGTGGAGGATACTTATGGCTGTACAAATTCAGAATCTGAGTTCATTCCTTGTAAAAAATAGCGCTGTGCCACAGTTTGAAATTACACCGCAATGGTTCATGGTTCAGCGTAAAATCATATCGGAAATTTACCCTGATTTCCCCGATCCTGATACTTTCCGCATATATTTGTATCTGTGCAAGCACTTCGACCATTCCGACAAAAGGTGCAAGAGATCAAAGGAGAAGATCAGTATTGATTTGGGTTATGCAACTAAGCAACCAGGGGCACAGCGGTTAATGAATTACCCGCGTGAAGTTGATCACGCACTGGCGTGGCTTGAGAATAATCAATTTATCAGGAGAACGAATAGAAATAATCATCAGGCATTCCAATGCGAAATCCTGACAGCTCCTGATTTTGTGCCTGGCATTAATGCATTTGTCCAACCTGTTAATGTGGAATATGATTGGTATTCACTGAAAGACAACAATCATGGGTATATCATGGCTCCCAATAAGGCATTTGATGACACCATTTTGAAGAAATCGCCTTCTGTCCGGAAAACGTGGACAGACAGAAAATTGAAGACTTGGTTGTCGTTATATGCTCATACTTGGTTGGAATATTTCGGCGGTGTTGATCCAGATATCGTGACTATTGATTCCAATGGTACATTGGTCATTTCTGAATGGTTTTGTTGCAACTTGAAGTCCTCAAAAACACAAGTCGGTGATGTCATTGTCTGGCTGATTTCGAGAGGATTGTTGAAGCCGGTTGAATGTTATTTTGTACGTGATGTTTACTATGGTGATGCAGGCTGTTGTAATCCTCCTGCTCAAACGTATGATACCAAAATAGTCTTACGTCCCTATTACTTGATCCAGCATAAACTCGAAAGTGTTGAAATGAAACAGAAGATAGGCAGGATGATATTATGACCATCATGCAAACTGTATCTGCCAACTTGGGAAATCGGAAGATTAAGATTCAGCATGACGGGGCGTCCCAGATCACAATATTTAATGAGCCGTTGGAAGAACCGTATGAGCATACGAAACGCCGCGTTATAAACGAAGTTCCACTATTACAAAACATCCCGATGATGGATTTTCAAGCGAAAATCGCCATGTTGTTTCGAGGGTCCTTAACGCTTAAAGGGGAGCAACTTCCGCTCCAAGGCAATTTTGAAGTGGATATTAAGCTGGAAACTTCCCGAAGCCTAGATGAACTCCCCTTGTTGCTTGTGATGAAATCGGTGGTAGACGGCTTAAACGCAGTTGTAAGAGACGATAAAACCATATGTGCTTGTTCGATTGAGTACAAGAATCGTAAGACTAAACCGCCGCTGACAAAATCACCGGATGTTCTGTCGGTCGCATTATTCAAACGCACTGGAAAGCAGAGGAGATTAATTCAGGCGGCAGATGATGTATCCATATATGTGGTGCCCAAAAAAGAGCCGCTGTTCCTTGATTACGATAACGATGCTCTGTGGTCATTTTATGTTCATGATGAACTTGACAGCATTTACGATGCACTTCGTGCAAGTGGAATGAGCATCGCGGGCGGCGGCCCCATCAAGCTGACCATGAACTTTGAAGGAGGTGTTATGGACAAAGACCTGGATAACATGGCAAGAGTGTATTTCAGGTTGTTGGAGAAACTGGGTCTTCAATCTCGTGATGTACATCGCATTGATCTTACAAAAGAGCAAGCAGGCAAGGGGTGTATCCGGATTACCCTGAACTGAGGAAATGCATAGAACATGCTAAAACCCTTGATACAACTAAGGAAAAGCAAGATATACAACGTACAAACCTACCAACATCTCATAGAGCACCTCGATGCAAAAACAGATTTGATAGCAATTACTAGCTCGGTCTTGAAAAAGATCGGGCTTTTTTTATTAACAGCGAATGTTCAACGGTGAGAGGCGTTGAAAACATCAAGAAAGGGGATTGTTGCTATGAATGTGGTAACGTATCTACGGGTCTCGTCGGAACAACAAGCCGAGCGTGAACTATCCATCCCCGCTCAACGGGAAGCATTACAACGGTATGCAGAAGAACGCGGATGGAACATCGTCGGCGAATATGTTGACGAAGCGAAATCAGCAAAGACTGCCGAGAACCGTGATGCTTTCCAGAGGATGATCGACAACGCTCAACAACCAGACAAAATATTCGAAGCAGTGCTGGTACACAAATTCGACCGTTTCAGCCGTAACCGTGCGGATCATGTCTTTTATAAAGCATTGCTCAAAAAACATGGGGTCGTTGTCCTTTCGGCAACTGAACCAACCGACCCGGATACGCCGCACGGTGTTCTGCTGGAAGGAATGCTTGAGGTACTAAGCGAGTTTTACAATGTCAATTTGAAGTTTGAAACGCTCAAAGGATTGCGTGAAAATGCGGAGCAAGGATTTCATTGCGGAGGCCGTGCTCCGCTGGGATACAGAAGAATGAAGATTGGAAAGAAGGTGACTTTTGAACTTGGCCCGGACGATGAAATCAGGATGATCCGGCGAATGTTTGCGCTGGCGGCGCAAGGTTACGGCGGAAAGAAGATCGTCCGCACGTTGAGAGAAGAAGGGTATCCGGCGGAAAAATTGGCCCCTTCGACGGTGTTGTCACTGCTCGCCAATCCGGTGTATCTGGGACAACGCGTCTGGAATAGAAAGAACGATAGGGGAGGCAAGAACCCGCCGGACGAATGGGTTGTAGCCCCAGATGCTCATCCGGCTATCATTGATGAAGAGACGTGGTTGGCCGCACAGGCTCAATTGAGTACGAGAAAAGTGAAGAGGTAATGTAGCGGGTGTGAAAGAAATAATCGCACCTGCTTTTTTCATGTTTGCTCGCAGGCATTCCATCTACGGGATGCCTGCTTTTTTATGCTCAAAAACCATCATGCAAGGAGGATTTTACGATGAGAGTAGTCAGTTATGTTCGTGTATCTTCTGATCGCCAAGCAGAAAAAGAACTGAGCATTCCCGCGCAATTGAAGGCTATTCGTCAGTTTTGCCAGGAGCGAGGATGGATCATTGTCCGTGAATATATCGAAAAGGGCAAGTCGGCAAAAACCGATGACCGCCCCGAATTTCAAAAAATGATTGCAATGGCTCGCCGGGCCAACCGCAACTTCGATGCCATTGTGGTGCACAAATTTGACCGGTTCGCACGGAATCGGGATCACCATGTCTTCTACAAGTATTTGCTTGCTCAATGCGGAGTAAAGGTCATTTCCGTGACAGAACAGACTGAAGCAGAAACGCCGCAAGACAAATTGTTGGAAGGCATTCTTGAAGTCGCATCTGAATTTTTTAATGCCAATCTTGCGGCAGAAGTCAAGAAGGGCATGGCTCAAAACGCAAAGCAAGGTTTTAACAACGGCGGCACACCGCCTTATGGATACCGCACGGAATACGTTGCGCTTGGAAATCAGCGGACAAAGGCGGTATGGGTGCTTGGACCGCGTGAAGAAGTGGACATTGTACGCTGGATATTTCATCAATATGCCTATGAAAATAAAGGCTACCGTAAAATTGCTTCCGAATTGAATGAGAAAGGCATTCCGGCTCAGAAGGGCGGAAAATGGTCGGCATCGACCATCAGAGCGATCATCTACAATGAAGCCTATATTGGCCGCCGGTGCTGGAACAAGCAGGATTATCAAACGAAAGGAAAGAAGTGGAGAGACCGTTCCGAGTGGATCATCACGGAAAATGCCCATCCTGCGATCATCACCAAAGAGTTATTTGAATTGTGTCAGGAAAAGGCAAAGTCAAAGTGGAACGGCGGCGGAGAGACACACAAGCCTTTCAAAACAACGGGCACTTCTCCTTTTTGGCTCCGAGGGATTATGGTTTGCGATAAGTGCGGATCACGCATGGTCGGAAATTCCACTTCATCAAAAACCGGAGGACATCGATACTACACTTGCGGCGGTTATTTGAGAAAAGGCAAGGAGTTTTGCACGTATTATGCCTGGAGGAAAGAACGGGTCGAGGAAATTGTGAAAAACAAATTACGGACAACCTTACTACGGCTGTCGATGGACAATCAACTGGAAGAGGAAATAAAATTGTATCACAACGAGAAAAACAAACATATCATCGCTCAAGTTTCAAATCTTGAGGCGGAAATCAATTTTCTGAGGAAACGCATCCAGACAGTGGAGGAAGATATACAAGCAGGCCGCGCGAAACCATACCATCAGGATATGCTGGATGAAATGAATCAGGAGCTGGCCGAGAAAACAGCGGAACATTCAAGGTTATCGCTTCATCTTGAACCATTGCATGTATCTGAAGAATATATTGCCGCTGTGAAGTACGATATTCAGACAATGATCGCATTGTTGGACGCAGACGCGCCCAATCCGCAGATGCTCCACACTCTTGCGGGAAAGTTTATTTCTAATTTGTTCATCCAGAGAGAAACGCGGAAATTGTTTCTTACCATACAGTTCAAAAACGATGAAGTGCTTCTTTACGAGAAAACTATCGTTGCGAACTGGGAATAAGTCAGTAAAATCGGGTATTAGGAGGCCTGTGCGGCCTCCAATTACCCGCTAAAGTGTGTTGGGCCGAACTAGATATAGTACAAATTTTATTGTAAAAAACTGTTCTGGGAGGATAACAAATATGTTTCTTGAAGGTCTGTTTAATCGAAATAAAACTAAGGGTAAACGAAATGAAGATCTTCCGATTCAACATGACGGATTGCCTGACTCATACCGCCCAGGTGGCTTATGCCCACGTTGCGGTAAACAGTCAAGTTTCGATAATTTGGGATCACTGCCTGTAACATTTGGTACTGGCTATTTCATTAGTCGTGATGGGTCACGTGTCCCTTCATTGATAGACAGAGTTACAAGTTTATTATGCCGTCATTGCGGACAAGGTGTGGTAGTTATTGAAGAAGAATGGATAGGAGAAGAACCGAAGATTAGTCAAAAAAGTAATAGTGGTCTTGTGACTTATCGGGGAATTCACTGGTGGCCACTTCCTGAAATGAGTTTATCGGAGGATATTCCATCAGAGATAGCAAGTACGTTTTCTGAGGCTTCGGTCGCTTTAAATGCAAATTGTCCTCGAGCTTCCGTAGTTATGTTGAGAAGAACATTAGAGGCAATAACAGTAGATAAAGGGGAAACAGAAGGTAATCTTTTTAAGAGACTACAGCGACTGCATGAAAGAGGGATTTTACATCCATCATTAGCAGATTGGACAAAGGAAATCAGATTAGCTGGAAATATCGGTGCACATTATGATCCGGCACAAGAAGTTAGTATTGAGGACGCAAAAGAATTATTAAACTTCACAAGGGAGTTATTACGGTATTTATATGAGTTACCTGCTGATTTATTGAGAAGAAGGAACGGGAAGTAATGTCCGCTTCATCAACGCGGAAGCCAAATTTAAACGGCAAACAACAACAACCTTCTCTGGCTCTGGCCGCCTAAAAAACTGCTCGCGTGCTCTTACCCTCCATCGCCCATGTGGCGGGATAAGGGCTCAACCTTAGTGGGCTACGCCGTCTGGTCTCCGCCTGGGGCTAGCGGAAGAAGACAATCAGGCTGACCCTTGCGAAAGCCGGTTACGGGGCGGTCGCTCGGGTGACAACAATACCGTGACTACACCCGTAGAAGCCTGTGTGGCGTTATCTTCGGACAGGGGTTCGAATCCCCTCGCCTCCACCATGAAAAACCCGACCGCGTGAGGTCGGGTTTTTGTTTATGAAAATTTTTACTTTAGAATTAACTTTCTGACTAGTACTGCTATAAGCTTATTTTGAGAGGATTGGAGCTAGGACCATTTCTGCTCGATTTAAAATGGAATTAATTCATGATACAATTAATTTAGTCATCATTTTGTAGAAAGTCTTGCGCTTATTAAATTAGATCGATTTCGTATTGCAAATTAGCAAAGCACATCTTGACTCAATGAGGTATATATGGGAATTTCAATATTCTCCTTTTTTTCAGGATCTGGACTTTTGGATCTTGCATTTGAACATCCTGAGTTGGATTTTAATATAGTCCTTGTCAACGAATATAACAAATCATTTTTGGATGCATATAAATATGTGAGGAAAATTGGGAACTTGCCTGCTCCAATGTATGGTCATTATTGCTGTGACATAAATGATTTTTTGCAAAAAGAAGATACGTCTTCACAACTTCGGTTATATGTTGCTGAACAGCGTAAGATTGGGAATATTGTTGGTTTTATCGGAGGTCCTCCTTGTCCTGATTTTTCAGTTGGAGGTAAGAATCAGGGTAGGGACGGACAGAATGGTGTATTAGCCAAAAGTTATATAGACTTAATTATTAAACACAAACCAGATTTTTTCTTTTTTGAAAATGTTACGGGGCTTGTAAAGACTGCTAAACATAAGGAGTATTTTAACGAGCTGAAATCTAGTTTACAAAGTGCAGGCTATATTATATCTGATACAGTACTAAATTCCCTAAGTTTTGGAGTGCCTCAAGATCGAGAGAGGGTAGTGATGATAGGAATACAAAATACAAATAAATTGAGTATTCCTATAACAAACAGTGGAGAGCTAATGTTTCCATGGTTGCGATATGCACTATTTGATGCTGATGAAGTTAAAATGTTAGATTGGCCTAAGGAACAACCGTATAAGGAAAAGAGTAGAAGGAGTTTCAAATACCAAGTTCCGAAAGTGCTTACTGTGCAACATTGGTTTACTGTGAATAATGTGAGAAGACATCCAAATGCCAAAGATGTTTTTCAGGTAAAAGCAGGGAAAGCGAAGATGTTACAGGTGTTTGAGGGCGATACTAGCCGTAAATCATTTAAGAGGTTACACAGATGGAGGTACTCTCCGACAGCCGCATATGGAAATAATGAAGTTCATCTTCATCCGTATGAAACGAGAAGATTAAGTGTTTCAGAAGTAATGGCTATACAATCTTTACCAGACTGGTTCTGTTTGCCGACGAAAATGTCGTTGACTCATAAGTTTAAAACAATTGGAAATGGTGTTCCTTACTTAATGGCATTGGCGATTTCCAGGGCTATTAACGATTTTTTACACGATATTTTTGGAGGGGTGAATAAAAGAGATGGGTAAAAAGAGGCTAGTAATTGATTCTAGAGTTATTCAGCATTTAGGACGAGATTTGATTACTTCACCTGATGTTGCAATTATTGAATTGATCAAAAATTCGATAGATGCTAAATCTAAAAAAGTAAATGTTCATCTTTTTGATAGTCTTTCGAAAGTATTTTATGCAAAAAATTTAATTTCGGATCTACCTAAAGAGTTTGAAAAATTTGTGCCTGCAGAATTAAAAGAATCCAATGTCCTAATTGTCGAGGATGATGGATGTGGAATGTCCACAAAGCAATTGGAGGAAGGATTTTTAAAAATTGGTACTGATATTAAATCAAACAAAACTGAAGATGGCATATTATTAGGTGAAAAGGGTATAGGAAGGTTGGCAGCTCAACGGCTTGGTGGCGTATTAGTTGTAGAAACAGCATCGGAAAGTGAAAGGTTTACGTCTTTGACGTATTTAGATTGGAATCAAATTATTAAAGGCAAACAAGACGTGCCTTATGAAAAGATTGAATCTTTTTCAGGAAGTTACACAAGGTTGTGGATTTTTAATGTAAATTTAGAGGATATACTTGAATATCCAACACAATTAACTTTTGATTTAGAAAGCGAGATTAGTTTAAATCGTGAGCTTCGGTCAGCAATGAATTTTTTGGTTTCCCCATTCAAGTCTGACACAACATCGACAACTATTAATGTCTATTTTAATGATAAGTTTATAGATACCCAGTTCCCGCACGAAATGCTTATTCTTTCAGAAAGCACACATTTTTTTAATTTTATCAAAAATGGTGATGAACTTTTTTTGAATTATGGGCTTAAATTACAGCCTTGGTATATTGAACGGGTTCATCGCGCGTTAGTGAAAGCAGAAGGATTTGCTCGTTTAAGGAAGCCTCATCAATATTACAAACAGCTATTGGAGGAAAATTTTCAGAGATTTGAACAAGCTCTCGTTTTTACTCTTAATAAGGATGAGCTTTTTAAAATAATGTTTGATTTTAATGAAGAACTTTATCCAAAGCTGTTTGATCGTACAAATAAAGAAAAATATAGAAGTATTTTTGAAAAAAGAACGTGGGACTCAATAGATAAACTATGTGAGATAGTTCCTATTTCAGGAGAAATTTTTAGTTTCAAACAAAATGATTCAATTGGTAAAGATATTATTATTGCTTCAGTAAAAGAGTTGTACGAAAAAGTTTTTGATCTAAAAGATTTAAAGTTATTTCTGGATAATTATAACGGGATCAAATTATATCGCGGTGATTTTCGTATAGGGTTTTTGGGGAACAAAGAGAGTGATTGGATTAAATTACAGCAGTATAGAACAAAAGGACAACAATGGTTCAGATTTGATTTGGGTAATACAGTGGGATATGTTTCATTACATGACCCACATCAAGAGAGAATTAAAGAAATTAGTTCGAGACTAGATATAAGTCAAAATGATGTATCAGAAGCTTTTAAACTCCTAATTAATATTATTTTCAATAGGTTGTTTTATGATCTAAATCAAAAGGCCAATGCACTTGTTAAAAACATCCTTAGTGAACATGATTTGTTGGGTGATTCTTTATCAACACGGGTAAAGAAAAACTCAAGCTTAGTCCAACGAATGATCAAGAAAAATCAAACAATGATAAATAATATTCAAGAAGTTACTCGTGTTCTTGAAGAGCAGGTTGTTGTAGATGGATTATCTGCAAGAATGACCAAAGAGGCGTATAACAAAATTACAAAAGTCATCAGCGATATTAATAATCAATTTAAAGAAGAGCAGAAAATTCACGTGGAAGCAGCGCAATTGTTAGCTGAGGCTGACAAGCAATTGAAAATTATCGAAGTCGAATCCTATAATAATTATAAGTTAATGGCAAATGGATTGATAACAGAAACTATAACGCATGAATTACATTCCTTGAGCACAACAAATATAGTGAATAAAGTTGATCACCATTTTGAATTCCTTAAAAAGTATTTTCAGGACAATAAAGAAGTGAAAGTATATAACAATCATGTTTATCCTGTAAGGAATGGGTATAATGTTATTTCAAAAAAATTACAGCAAGTAGGAGACATGTACACTTTTTTGGAAAAGACGTTTATAAAAAAAGGAACATTTGATGAGTTTGTTCCACAAAATATAAAAGAGCTTGTGGAAGAAGTGTGTTCAAATTTAATTAAGACATCTAAAATTAATTTAAAATGCGAGGTTGACAATTTAGTCTGGTTTGTACCCAAAGGAGTATTAGTTCATGTTTTCTACAATTTGTTCAGCAATTCCATATACTGGATAGATGTTCGGAGAAAACGAGCAGAGTATGACCATAACTATATGTTAGAGGGCGAAGATCAAATAGTTGTAGAATGTATCGCAGATGATGCTTTATTAGTATGGGATACTGGAACAGGAGTTGTTTCTAGTATGCAAGATATTTTATTTGAACCACTACAATCGGGGAAACCATTTAATGAAGGTCGGGGCATGGGATTATATATTGTAAAAAAGCTAATGAATTCTTTTGGTGGTGATATTATATTGTTGCCTGATAAGAATAAGTTTTCAAATCGTTTCAAGTTTCTACTTACGATTGACAAGTCGGAGGGAAAGTAATGCAACGGAGTATTGCATTTAATCAATTATTTTCGAATATTGATTGTTCACTAATTATTTTTTTTGAAGATGATTTTTCTCTCCCTTCCCCTTCAGAAATAGATAAATCAAAATTACTCTATTGTTTATCAAGAATGGATTTAGATAGTAGAGAAAGATTTTTGAATGAAGTACACGGGCTTATTCCAAAATTCTCAAATTCCCTTCGTGATTTCTGCAGGTGCATGGATAACTCGTTTGAGTTGATAGCGAGTTGGAACGATGAAGTTATACGTGACGATATTCTTTCTGGCCTAGAATGTATAAAAACTCGAAATCGAGGTCAGTATGAAGAGCTTCTAAGTATATATAATGCGCTTGAAACGCCAGATTTAACGGATCTTATGCCGCTATTATTAAAATATGGGTTGTGCATAAATATACCCCCAATTTACCAGAATATATTTGACGAGCATCTTTTTCAAAACAATAGATGGGAAGCAGTAAGAATTTATTCTAGTTTTCATGCTAACGATATTAAATCTTTTAAAACAGAGTTAAAAATATTTTTTGAGAAACATCCTGATACTGCTTGCATATGCTGCATTATTGATAATGAGCTTTTGGGTGAAAAAAGAGCTAATGACATAATTGAGGAAATTAAGAGATTTAATACTGATAATCGAAACTTTATTATCGGGGCTGTTGTAACATCGCATGAACCAACAGAAAAAATTGATGAATCTATTTTTTTAGAATATGTAAACAAGGCAAGTGTACAAAATAATTTACAGTCAGCTTTATTGAAAAGTGCTTATAATTATGCGATTTACAAACTTAAAAATGAGATGATTGATGGATTAAATAAAGCATTTTCTAAAGCAATAGTAGATAGAAATATTGCCTTTTATTTATCGCAGATGGCAACTATTGAAGGGATTGCTAATTATCAAATTATTAGTGAATGGATTAATATGATGTGTGATTTTGAGCTGTCAAAAAGCAAAGCTCTTCTTAATATAGTAAAAATAACAAATTTAATTAACCAAATTGATGAAGAAGAATACACTATATCTGAAAATTTGGACATGCTTAATACATTTGAAGCTTTCGATTATAATGTAAATGTATTCCATCAACCCCCGGCAGCAGGTGATATATTTATCGATCAAAACGATAAAGTTTATATACTTGTGGGTCAAGATTGCGACATTATTATGAGTGAGACTAGAACAAGAAGAAATGCATTGTCAGAGCTAATACCGGCAGATATTGTACCACAAACTGAAATGGACAAAGTAAAAAATAATCTCAACCATATGATGTTAAATAGTTTTAGAAAGAATGAGGGCTCGCCTCCTTCTTGCTTAAAAATTGATTATACAAAAAGAGTGTTTCTTGAAAACGAAATACTAGATCTTTGTACATATAACAAAGATGGTAGCTGTCAAATCGATATTGAAAAGGAATTGAATTCCGAAGATACTAAAATTATGATGCCCTATTTAGTATCTTATTATCAGAGGTTACGTAAATATTTTTCATCGATAAAAACGCTTAAAACACAGGCTGGGGAAGCATTAGATCTAATTCTTGATAAATCTTATACACTAAGATTATTTCCTGTTCACAAGTATGAAGAGTTCTCGGAAAATCAGTTTTCATACCCTCTGCGCAGAGTCTGTAGATTAACAAAAACTTATGTACTCTATTTATATAAGCTATATCTTGAACATAGGGGTAGACAACCATATAATTCTATCAATCTTGCTCGATCCCATACATTGGACATACCAATTGTGGATTCAACTATTAATGGAGAAGTAAGTGTTCAAGTTGTTCTTTCTGGTGACAGAAAAAAGAATTTCAAACCTGCCAAATTACCCTGGGATGTTTCTAAAGCAGAGGTGCTAAAGTTACTTAATAAGCTGGGAACTGACAAAAGACCTGTTGGGAAAAATGATAGTTTTATTATTGGATCTGGGATTACAAAGATTGAGTTAGAAGATGGTCAGGTGCTGAGGTTTACTAAATATGGTAAACCATCTGTTAAAATAGAGTTAGTCGGTGAATGTACTTAATAATAATTATATGACTTAACCAAACAGACAGAATGACCGTCGCCAGCAGGACAACTTAACACAGTTCCTTTTGAAGACTATACGACAAATACGAAAAAGCCACCGTTCGTATCCACCAGCAAATTCGGCTTGGTAGTGCTAACAAGTTGGTGTAACGGGAGTATAGCAAATGTTTTTGCGTTAGCTGGATCTTCGCCTGGATCGGTAACACAGCCGAGTGCCTGGAGAACGTGTCGGGATCGAGCATGATGATCCTGTACCCACTGCTGTTCGCCAGCATCGTCCACACGTCAACGATGCTACGATTGCTGTAGGCGGCAGCCGACGTGAACTCAATCAGCGTCGCCGCCTCACTCACAACAACCGTAGGCGAGCAGGCGTCCGGCATCGGCACTGGTCTGTTGATCGCCTTGGTGTTCATTGACGATATACACTTATTTGCGAAGGTAGCCTGGCTAATATTGGTGGACTGTAGCAATTCACGGCTCGCCTCCACCATATGCAAATCCCCAACCGCATGAGGTTGGGGGTTTTTGCATGGAACTTTTGTTCAGAATGAACATCGTCAACTGCGGAACTTCATTTTCCCCCGGGTTCGACAGTCGGTAGATGCACAATCCGTCTCAAACCCAAGCGGGACAAGGGATGCGGCAGTTGTGGATAACTACGTGTGGTGCCTACATCTTTTGGGGGTCAAGAGAGCGAAATATCCCATATTTGCTGGGGTTCTGCGATTTGCAAGGCCGAAACAATTGCCCGATGTTCATCCGTTAATTCCGTCCGTTGCCGCAGCTTTCCACCATCCAAACGGTACTCAACCAGATGCAGCGTCTGCATGAGCGAACGAATCTCGCGCCACGTTTGACCGGTTTGGTTTTCTGCAATCCGGATGAGCATCAAGGCCAGCCAGCAAAGCAGGACATGTGCGCGAATCCGTTCTTCTTTCCGGTGGTAGACCGGCCGCAGTTCCAGTGATTGCTTGAGTGTCCGAAACGCTGCTTCCACCTGAAGCAATTGCTTGTACCCAAGTGCCACGTCTTCCGTGGACAAGGTGTCGTCCGAGGTGCGCAGCAAGTATTTGCCGTCCAGATGCTCCATCGCTTTGACGGCGGCCAGATCGATACGCAGATTGCCGCGCTTGTCGGTCTTGAGATAACGTTTGTACGTCGGATGGCTGTGTAGACGGCAGTGTGCCCCGGTATGCGCTTCGCCGTCCAGTTCCTTCAACCGGGCAAGCTCCGTGCGCAACCGCTCCAGATGCGCTTCGCGCCGGGCGGCATCCCGCTTTGCTTCCTCCGGATTTCGGACGAGCACGTATCGCTTGCGAGCTTCGCCATCCCCCACGACGATTTCCTTAACTTCCAGGTTGTCACGGATCGTCTTGAAGCGCCCCGGATGCGCGAGTGCCGCCTCGACGGCCGGCTTGCCCGACGTCATCTTCTCCCCGGCAATGTAGTGGCCGCCGCTCTGTTGCAGCACGCGCAGATTGTCTTCGGAGGAGAAGCCGCGGTCGACGACGGTAATCACACGCCCGAGTTTCCACCCGATCAGATCCTTTTTCACCTGCGGCACAACGTTCATATCCGACGTATTGCCCGGCCACACCCAACAACGAATCGGGATGCCCTCACGCGTGACAGCAAAACCGATGACCACCTGCGGAAGGTCGGGGCGATGGTCTTTCGAATAACCGGTTTTGCGAAAATCGTCTTCGTCGTCCTCTTCCGTCTCAAAATACGTGGAGGTCGTGTCGAAGAACAGCAGATCCACTTCCAGGTTCAGCAAATCCGCTACCGTATGGAACACTTCGCGCTGGATGCTTTCTTCCGACGTGAGCAGAAAATCCATCGCCCGGTAGCCATGCTGCACGTCAAACGCCGGAAGGTCCGGGATGACCACTTCACGATCCACCCAATCTTCAATCGCCAGCTTGCTGCTTGGTGCCAGCGCCCGATTGGCCACCATGGCAAAGATGGCGCGTTCAACCGGCATGCGGTATTCCCGGTCGGCAAGTCGTCGTGTAATCGCTTCGCCGATACCAAGCTTCTTCCAAAGTTGATCGAGCAGCCATACGCCGCCCAGCGAACGACTGCTAAGGAGCGTAACCGAAGCTGGTTGCGCTGAAGATGGAGAGGGCGCTTGCGGCTCGCCAATAAAACGGTGGATGCTGGCGGCAAGACGTTTCAAGCCCTCCATGTCCAGTTCGTCAGCGCGGCCGAAATGGTACAGGACTTTCGCTTGTGGAGTTCCGGTCACAGGATTTCGCTCATTATGGGCGAGCTGTACGTAACGGGTGATCGAACCGTTTTTATTTTTACGAGAGATTGTTCGTATATACATATCTACAGGATATAATATATACTACAAGAAATGCAACAAAAATATCTAGTTATCCACAAAAATTTAGTGCCTACAGTTTTTTGGATTTTTTCGCGTCGTAGTGCCTGTGGAAAAGTCCGAAAAGCCGCGTCAAATCTGGATTTCAGTTGTCCACAGCACCCAAAAGGGTGCCTACTTTTCGAGGGTTACTGTCGAACCCGGGTTTCCGCCACATGCAGAATGGGATGTCGATTCTCGATCGCGCCCTCGAACCCGACACCCTCCCCGGCAAAACGGCCGAACTGCATTTTGAAATATGACAGCAGCCGGTTTTGGCGGCGGGGGGCCGTTGCGTATGAAGAGGGATTGCCCGCAAAATCGGGCAACCCCTGCTGCGTCTCATCGGATTTCACCCAGCAGTTCGACGATGTCCTCGCGGGTCATCTCCGGTTCGTGGACCAGCTTCAGGATCGCATCCATGAGCAGCTGCGCCCTTCCCGGGTCGAGCTCCTGGTCGTAGTAGCCGAAATAGCCGGTGGCGTCGGTCTGGACGTATCGCAAATACTCCAGCACGGGCCCCGGCGTGTCGCTCAGCAAGACGAGCCGGTTGACGGCGGGGGACGGGGCGGTGTTGGCGGCGACGAAGCGGGCCCATTCCGTCGGGCTCAGCAGGAAATCCAGCACCTGAAGCGCCGCATCCACGTTGCCGTTCCGGGCGATCGCCCAGCCGGCGCCGTATCCGCCGTAATAATGGGTCAGTTCACCCTCGCCGCCCAGATCGGGAAAACGGAAAAAGCCGATGTTCTCGTGTTTCAAATATTTCTCGGCCGACCAGTCACCCTGCAAATACATCGCGGCGCCACCATCCAGAAACGCCTCTTCCGCCTCCAGCCACGTCATGCCGGAAAAGCCGGGGAGGAACGCCTCGTTTTCCACCAGTTCGCGCATTTTCAGGGCTGCCTCGACGAAGGACGGATCCGTGAAGTCGCCTTCGCCCCTGACCGCGCGTTCGAACGGTTCGCTCCCGCCGATGCGGTTGGACAGGTAGGCGAACCAGTTGAGGAGGGGCCAGCGCTCCTTGCCGGCGACCGCAATGGGCACGACCCCGCTTTCTTTCAGCGTCTTGACGGCTTCGATCAGGTCTTCCCAGGTGACAGGAGGCGCCAGGCCGTTGTCGAGGAATAGCTTCTTGTTGTACCAAATGGTCATGTGATAGACGGAATGGGGAACGCCGTAAATTCGCCCGTCATACATCCCGCGCTCCAGCGCCCCCGGTTCGAACCGGCCGCGAAAATCGGGATGCCCGTCAATCCAGTCGGTGAGGTCGGCCACCCTGCCGGATGCCACCATGTTGTGTTCGAACGACCGGCCGAACCAGACGTAGAACAGGTCGGGCATTTTGCCCGACGCCAGCGCCACCTTCAGTTTCGACTTGTACAAATCTTCCCTGTAGAAATAGGGGACGATGCGAATGCCGGTCTGCGAATGGTTGAATTCTTCCACGCTTCGAAGCAGACCGGCCTGTCTTCCGTCGTTGCTTTGCTGGGCCCAAAGCGTGACCGTCACCGGCGCGGCGGACGGTTCGGCCGACCGATGGTTGCCGTTGAGAAACTGGCCGTCCCGCATCAGCCAGACCGGGAGGGCAAGGGCGAGGATGATCAGCAGCACATAACCGGTCATGGAAGACATCCGCTTGTTTTTCATCCTCGCGCTCCCTTCGCGCCGCGCCGGTCTTCGTCACCGGCGGAGGCGTCCGGAATCCGGCTGGCACGGAATGCTTTCGGGGTTACGCCTTCGAAATCACGAAACACTTTGATGAAGTACTTGGCAGAGCTGAACCCGGTCTCTTCGGCGATGGTGTAAATTTTTTTGTCGGTGCCGAGCAGGAGCCGTTTGGCTATGTTCAGCCGCTGCCGGGTGAGATAGTCGCTGAAGGTCATGCCGGTGTTCTCCCGGAACAGCGTGGACAAATAGTTGGCATTGAGATGGACGCGGTCGGCCAGCTCTTTCAGGGTGAAATCGGGATCCTTCAGCCGTTCGGCGATCAAGGCCAGCGCATGCCGGATCGTTTCGTTGTGCCTGGCTGGCGCATCGGCTTCCCGCGATCGGCGCGAACCGATGTTTTCCTTCTCCAGCGCCACCTCCACGGCCTCGATCAGCTGCACCTGATCCACCGGTTTGAGCAGGTAATTGACGACCCCGAGGGAGAGCGCCTTGCGCACGTACTCGAATTCGGCATAGCCGGTCAGCAGGATGGCGGGCGTGTTGCGGTTTGCCTGGCGCAGCTTTTCCAGCATGTCGATGCCGCTCATGCCGGGCAGCCGGATGTCGCAGATCATGAAATCGACGGGCTGCGAACGGGCGATCTCCAGCCCTTCCGGGCCGCTGGCGGCGGCGATGAATTGCCAGATGTCCGGTTGCTTCTCTCCCCATTTTCTCAGCGTGCCCAGCACGCCTTCCCGAATGGCCGGTTCATCTTCGACCACGAGCATCAGGTAGGGACGATCGGTCATGGTGCAACTCTCCCCTCTGGCAATTTCATGACGACGGTCGTTCCCTCGCCGGGAACGCTCTCGATTTCCAGCCGGCAATCGCGGCCATAGAACAGCCGAATGCGCTGCTGCACGTTCCACAGGCCGATGCCGCGCGTCGGCGTTTCAGCGGCGGGGAGCGGATGATCCAGTCTGCTGCGAAGGGCCTGAAGCTTCTCCGGCGGCATGCCGGTTCCGTTGTCTTTCACTACGATCACCAGCAGCGGCCCATCCTCTCCGGATGCTTTGCGGATCGTCACGGAGACGCGGCCGTCTCCCATTTTCGGTTCGATGCCGTGGCTGATCGCATTTTCCACGATCGGCTGGATGAGCAGCCTGGGCAGGGACATCTGCAAACAGTCCGGATCGGTGCGGCAATCCCAGGAGAGCCGGTTCCGGAGACGGTATTGCATCACGGTCAGGTATTGCCGGATATGTTCGATCTCATCGGCTATCGTCACCCCGTCGTCTTCGCCGGTGGATTGGATGGAATAGCGGAACAGCTTGGAGAAGGCGCTGACCATCGCGGCGCTTTCCTCCTCGCCGCGGGCGACCAGGTTCCAGTACAGTGAATCCAGCGTGTTGAACAGAAAATGCGGATTGATCTGGGCCTGGAGCATCCGGATTTCGGCAATGTTTCGGAGCCGCTCTTTCTCGTACACGGTATCGACCAGGTGGTGCAGCTGGGCCACCAGTTTGTTGTAGGCCCGGTTCAATTCGTTGATTTCAAAATTGAAATAGGATTCGTCATTCGGTTTGGGAAGCGGGGATACGGTCGCGTGCATGATCCGGCGAAGCCGGCGGATCGGCCGGGTGATCATGCCCGACACAACCCCCATGAGCAACAGGCTGACCGCCGTGCCGACAAGCAGCGACCAGACCAGCGCCCGCCGGAACAGTTCCAGACCGCCGGTGAGGTTGTGCTTCGGAACGAGAATGGAGATGGACCAGTTGGTGACCGAGGAGCGCCGGTCGATTTTCAGATAGGCCTCTTCGTTGCCGGCGGCCAGGTCCCATCCGGTTGCGCCGGCCGCCTGATCCCCCGCCGTTTCCGCCGCGGAATGGCTCTCCGCCAAGATCGTGCCGTTCTCGTCGTAAACCCGCACCAGCATGCCCGTGGGCGAGGAAAACTCGGTCCGGATGAAATCCAGGATCGAAGACCTGACCCAGGCGACGATGTACCCGCCGCCCTTCAGCTTCTCATCTTCGAGCGGCACCTGCCGGATGGCCAGAAGCTGGTCCGGATTGCGCCGGATTGGCCCCCGCCAGACGAGCGGACCGCCCCGTTCATCCGCGATGCGAATGGTATCCTCGTCCACCCGGTTGTGAAGCCGGGGCAAGTCCAGCGGGTAGAGGGGGCTGCGGTCGGCGTAAATTTCCACGCCCTCGATGGCCCAGGAGAACGCCATGAGATTTTCGGTGATCGGACGGAGTGACAGCCGGTCGTCGACCGAGACCGCCTGATTGCGATAAATGTTGAGCAGCATGCCCTGTACGCGCGGGTCCATGGCGAGCTGCAGCGTGAGCGTATCCACCTCGGACAACACGGCATCCAGCCGGGCGCTGATCTGGTCGGCCGTTTCGCCGACTTGGGCTTCGGCATTGGAAAGGATGAGCTGCGAGACGTTCCGGTACAAGTACTGGCCCGAAACGAGCAGCACGACGCCCATCACGACAAGAAAGCTGATAAAAATTTGCGTCCTGGTGCGATGGAGCGTCAGGACGGGAGAGTATGGGAATCGACCCATGGCGGCAACAGTCCAGTCTGTTGGGATGACGACAATTTCATTTTAAAATGTAAACGTTGACAATCACAATCCGAGAAAAATCTGAGCAAAATGGTATTTTTCCTGAGCGTCTCCACTTATTTTGCAAATCCGGCCTGTGGTAAGATGCAGACACCAACCGCAAAGGGGGAGAGCAATCTTGTCTGCCATGAAGAAGTGGGCATCCATTCTTGTAAGCGTTTTATTGATCTGTTCATTGGCGGCCTGCGGCGGAGGGGCCGCAAACAGCGGATCTTCGCAACATTCGCCCTCGTCGTCGGATTCCGGTTCTCAGGACGTGTCTTCCGGCGAGAAGAAAAAACTGACGGTTTGGTACATCGATACGGGCAAACGGAAAGAACTGATCGAAGAAACCATTCAGGAATTCATGAAAGCGCATCCCGACGTCGAAGTCGCGGCGGAACAAATCGCGAACGACACGTACAAAACGAAACTGCCGGTCGCGATGGGCGGCAACAACCCGCCGGACATCTTCCACAGCTGGGGCGGCGGCTGGCTGAAGGAATTCGTGGATGCCGGCCAAGTCATGGACGTCACCGGCAAGATCGACGCGGACAGCTACCTGCCGGCGGCGCTCAACCTGGCAACGTTCGACGGCAAGCTGTACGGCGCTCCGCTCGCCATGTCGCTGACGCTGTTCTTCTACAACAAGGAAATCTTCGAGCAATACGGCCTGGAGCCGCCGAAAACGTACGATGACCTGCTCAACATCATCGATACGCTGAACGCCAACGGCATCGCGCCGATCAGCATGGCCAACAAGACGAAATGGCCGGGCGCCCTCTGGCTCATCTACCTGGCGAACCGGGTAGGCGGAGCGGACATTTTCAACGCCGCTTTCGAACGCAGGGGCGGCACCTTCGACGATCCGGCATTCATCAAAGCCGGCGAAATGATCCAGGAGCTTGTCGATCGCAACGCATTCGTCACCGGCTTCAACGGTCTGGACTACGACACCGGCCAATCCCGCCAGTTCCTGTACACCGGCAAAGCGGCCATGGAACTGCAAACCTCGGGCTACCTGACCGTCGTCCGTTCGGAAATGCCGGAATTCGAAAGCAAGATGGGCATCTTCGGATTCCCGGCCGTCGAAGGCGGCCTCGGCAAAGCGACGGATCTCGTCGGCGGCGTGTCCCCGGTGTTCTCCATCTCGTCGCAAACGAAATATCCGGATGAAGCCGTTGAGCTGCTGAAAGCGCTGACGTCCAAAGAACTGGCACAGCGGTACGTCGATGAAGCAGGCGTGGTCGTGGCGGTCAAGGACGTCCAATACAACGACCCGTTTGCCATCCAGATGAAGGAATTCCTGGAGCAGGCCGAATTCTTGCAACCGTTCTACGATCAAACCCTGCCGCCGGAAATGGCCGAGCTGCACAAAGATACCACGCAGGCGCTGTTCGGAAAGAGCATCACGCCGGAAGAAGCGGCACGGCAAATGGAAGAAGCGGCACAGAGCATGCTCGGAAATTGAGCATCATGTGGTGTGGTCAGGGAGGCGGCGGTACGCCTCCCTTCTTGTTCAACCTTCCCATGAGAGGGGGACCTGTCCATGGCCGGCGATGCGGCTCGCATCCGCAGACAGAACAAGCTGGGCAAAGGGTTGTTTCTGCTCTTCTTCATCGGGCCCGCCCTGCTCATTTATGCCGTCTACAACATCTACCCGATCTTTGCAACCTTTTACTACAGCCTGTTTGACTGGACGGGAATCCAGGCAGAGAAGACGTTTCTCGGGCTGGAAAACTACGCCAATCTGATGAAGGACCGCGTGTTCTTCCGGTCGCTCGGCAACAACGTCCTGCTCGTCTTCGCCTCCGTCTTTACGCAGATTCCGCTCGGCTTGGCGCTGGCCCTGCTGCTCCAGTCGAAAATCAAAGGCATGCGCTTTTTCCGGACGGTGTATTTTCTGCCGTTCCTGATGTCCACGGTGGCGATCGCCATTTTGTGGATGTTCATTTACAATCCGACGTTCGGGGTGCTCAATGGACTGCTGTCCGACCTCGGCCTCCAATCGCTGCAACGGAGCTGGCTCGGTGAAAAATCGACGGCGATGGGCGCGGTCATTGCCACCATCTGCTGGCAATTTGTGCCGTTCTACATGATTTTGCTGCGCGCAGGGCTCACCGGCATTCCGGAAGAGCTGCTCGAAGCGGCCCGCATCGACGGGTGCACGCCTTGGGGAACGTTCACCCGCATCACGCTGCCGCTGCTCATGCCGACGATCATTACGTCCGCGACGTTGTCGACGATCGGCTCGCTGAAGTATTTCGACCTCATTTTCGTCATGACCGAAGGCGGTCCCGACAGCGCAACCGAACTGATGGCCACCTACATGTACAAACAGGCGTTCCGATTCTTCAGCATGGGATACGCCAGCGCGATTTCGTCCTGTATGTTCATCCTCGCGTTCATCGCGGCGGCGGCAATTCTCTCGCTCGATCGGGTTCGTTCGAGAGGAGGTTACTGATGCATGAAAGCCGCAAAATCCGTCATCCTGTACGCCCTCGCCATCCTTTGGCTCGTGATCGCGGGGTACCCGTACGCGTACATGTTCGCCACGTCGCTGAAAGACCAATCGGGATTCTTCCAGGATCCGACCGGGTTGATCGGCAAGTATACGCTGGACAGCTACAAGCTTGTGTTTGAACTTGGGCTTTTCCGCTATTTTGCCAACAGCGTCATCATATCCGTCATCTGCGTCGGGTTGGTCATCATCCTCGCCTGCATGGTCAGCTACTGTCTGGCCCGCATGCGCTTTTTCCTGAATCGTCCGCTCTATTTCATTTTCATCGCGGGCATGATGATTCCGGTGCACACCACGCTCATTCCCGTCTACATCCTGACGAGGGAGATGGGCCTGTACGACCAGCTTTGGGCGCTCGTCGGTCCGTATATCGCGTTCAGTCTGCCGGTGTCGGTCATCATTTTGACACAGTTTGCCCGGGAGATTCCGGGGGAACTGGAGGAAGCCGCGATCATGGACGGCGCGGGCCGCACGCGGACGTTCGTGAGCGTCATTCTCCCGCTTCTGGCTCCGGCAACGGCGACGGTGGGCATCTACAACTTCATTCACATCTGGAATGAATTCGTGTTCGCCCTCATTTTGATTTCGACCAAGGCCAGAATGACGCTGCCTTTGGGCCTGCGCGAATTTTACGCCGAATTCTCCGTGAACGTGCCGGGGATCATGGCTGCGCTGACCCTCGGGTCGCTGCCGTTGCTCATCGCCTATTTCATCTCGCAGGAGAAGGTCGTCAGCGGCATTTCCGCCGGCGCAGTGAAGGGCTGACGACAGATCGGACTTTCCGCCGCATCGGGGAGTGTGAAATCGATGGAAGTAATGGAGTTTCTGGAGATTCGGAATGGAAAAATTGTCGGGGCAGCCAGCGGCAGGGAAATCCGGCTCAGAGGCACCAACATCGGCGGCTGGATGAACCTGGAGGATTTCATCAACGGTTACGCGGGAACGGACCAGAGCATCCGCCATGCGATGAAAGAAACGATCGGTGAAGCGAAGGCGAAATTTTTCTTCGACCGGATGCTCGATTACTTCTTCACCGAAGACGACGTGCGGTTTCTGAAGGAGAACGGGCTGAACGTCGTGCGTCTGCCGCTCAACTACCGCCGGTTCGAGGACGACGAGCGGCCGTACGTCTACAAGGAAGAAGGGTTTCGCCGCCTGGACGAGGCGCTCCGGATTTGCGAGAAGCACGGGGTGTACGCCATCCTGGACATGCACGCGGTGCACGGGTTCCAGAACACGCATTGGCATTCGGACAACAAGGCGCGTCACAGCTTCTTCTGGCATGATGCACTCAGCCAGGAGCGGTTTTACGCCCTGTGGCGGGCAATTGCCGAACGTTACCGGGACCGGGCTGTCGTGGCCGGTTACGACCTGATGAACGAACCGTGCACCAACACGCCGTTCGGCGATTATCCGCATACGTTCTACGGCAACTACAAGCCGGACTGGGAGCGGATGAACCGGATTTACCGGAAAGCGGTGCAGGAGATTCGCGCCGTGGATCCGAAGCACATCATTTTCCTGGAAGGGGACAAATACGGCGGCATGTTTGCGGGGCTGGACGCGCCTTTCGCCGAAAACCTCGCCTACAGCAGCCACAACTACACCGCCGCAGGTTTCGGCCCCGGCCCGTACCCGGGCGTGATCCGCTCGAACAATCCCGAAGCGCCGCAAGGCGTTCACTGGGATCTGGCGTATCAGCGGAAAGTGTTTCTCGAGCATGAGGGCACGGTGTTTGCGAAATGCCATCAGGCGCCGCTCCTCGTGGGCGAATTCGGATCGGTGTACAACGTGCCCGCCGAAGAGATTCCCGACCGGCTCCGTGCGATGGACGACCAGCTTTCCGTGTTCGAGGAAAACGGCGCCCACTGGACGACATGGACATACAAAGACGTCGGCGTCATGGGCCTCGTGACGCTGAATCCGGAATCGGAGTACATGCAGCGCCTCTCCTCGTTCCTCGAGAAAAAGTACCGGCTCGGCACGGACGACTGGATGCACTGGATTCCGGCGGTCACGGCCCGCCAGCTGGTGGCGGGGGCGGCGTCCTATCTCCGGGAAGTGATCGACGAGTCGATCCATCCGGGCTGCAACAACAAGGCGCTCTCGCAAGCCGTGCTTTGCGTGTACGCCGCGTCGCTCCTGGAACCGGAATATGCGAAGACGTTCAAAGGATTGCCGGAAGAGAAACTCGATGAGATTTTGCAGTCGTTCTCGTTCAAACAGTGCGTGGTGAACCGCGAACTGGCCGGGCTTCTGCGCAAGCATGCCGGTCCCCGGTAATCCCGGCGGATAAATAAACTGAGCCAGGCATCCTCTTAAATGGATGGCCTGGCTCTTCGTTTTGTCTACTCCGTCCCAGTTTCCACACCTGTTCCAACCTTCCAAGCCGCCAAGTGATCGACCATGTTATGGAGGATCCATGTTACAAATCAGAGCCGTACGTCGTTATATGTGCAAAACGTAAAGGGGGGTGAGGATTGATGAATGCATTGCCCGGATGATGGCCAGAGACGATTTTGCAGGATTTAAGAAAACTTCCATATACATTTCTGGAGGATTGATGAAAATGGCAAATGTATTATTCGTGAAAGCCAACGATCGGGAGCAGTCCGTCAGCTTAAAGCTGTACGACGCTTTCGTAAGGGAGTACCGGGAGAAAAAACCGAACGACAAGATTACGGAATTGGACCTTTTCGAAGCGGAGCTGCCTTACTACAACGGCGAAACGTATTCGGGCATTATCAAGCAATCCAAGGGCGAAGAACTTACAACCCGTGAACAAGACGCCATCGCTGTCGCGAACCGCTACGCAGATCAATTCCTGGCAGCAGACAAAGTCGTATTCGCGTTCCCTCTGTGGAATTTTACGATTCCGGCTCAATTGCTGACCTACCTGTCCTATCTGAGCCAGCCTCGCAAAACCTTCACTTATACGTCACAAGGCCCGGTAGGGCTGCAAGGCGACAAGAAAGTCGTACTGCTTAACGCACGGGGCAGTGTTTACTCCGAAGGCCCGCTGGCTCAAAAGGAGATGTCTGTGAACTACGTGAAAAGCATGCTCGGCTTCTGGGGAATAACGGATATTGAAACGGTTGTCATAGAAGGCCATTTGCAATTCCAAGATCGGGCTCAGCAAATCATCGAAACCGGCTTGGCAAAAGCGGTTAAAGCAGCATCCGCCTTCTGATTCACGATAAGCGCATAACCCTATACCGTTGTCCTTGGCTCAGCGTGTACAAACGGCATAAATAGGAGTAGCAAAGGATGTGAAAAACATGATTCTGGTTACAGGTGCCACCGGCTCGGTAGGCCGTGAAGTTGTTCGGCTGCTGCATAAGGACGGCTTAAAGGTACGGGCGCTCAGCCGCAATCCGGAGAAGGCGAATTTTCCTGCAGGAGTTGAGGGGGTAGCCGGAGATTTATTGAAGCCGGAGACTTTTCAAGCGGCTCTGGAAGGCGTAGAAAAGGTATTTTGGATGTTGCCGCTGGCCGCCGACTATCATTTCCCGCGGATTGCAAGGCATTCCGGAGTTCGGCATATCGTATTGCTCTCTGCGGCAACCGTTGAGATTGGAGCAGAAAACGCCATTGCGCGGCTCCACTTAAATGCCGAGCAAGCCGTCCGGGAATCGGGTGCATCCTGGACCTTCCTGCGGCCCAGCGGCTTCATGACCGATGCGTTTCGATGGAAAGATTCGATCAGGTCCGAGGGGGTTGTCCGGGTACCGTTCGGCGACCTCGGCATTCCCGTCATCGATTCGCGGGACACGGCTGCCGTCGCAGCGAAAGCTTTAAGCTCGGACGGACATGAAGGGAAGATTTATACGTTAACCGGACCTGAACGACTAACGCGTAGACAACAAGTGCGCATCCTTGGCGAAGTATTGGGAAGGGAGATCGGTTTTGAAACGATCCCGGACGACATCGCTCATGAGCAACTGCTTCGGCATATGCCTGCGGAAATGGCTGACGCACTCTTGGATCTATCCAAGCAAGGTCAACGATTTTCTGCCGTGCTTCCTACCGTGAAAGAAGTAACCGGTCAGGCGCCTCGCACCTTCCAACAGTGGGCGATCGATCATGCCGAGGCATTTCGGTCAAGCTTCAACGATTGACTTACTGGAATTCTGGGCAATAACCGCGGCCCAAGCTGCCGATGACGGTTGCGATTGGGAACGCCAGTATGCTTCGATAGATACAGAGCGACCCGGCTTTGCAATTTCCAACAGGAAAAGGTGAGACGGCGATGGACTTCGTTCCGGGGACGAGCCCCTGGCCGTCATATATTTACAATACCGGCGTGGAAAGATTGATAGAATCTACGTTGTCAGAAACCCGGATAAGCTGATTCGAATTTAGGGAACCGGGAACGGGATGGCCATTTTGACGAAGTCCTTCATAAAGCACAGGACGAGCGTTTTTGAACATTACCTGCCCGCAAATGAGACTCTTCTCATAAAACTTTACAGTCCGGTCGGATTCCGGTAAGTTGAAATCGGAAATTCGGTACGACAAGGAGCTTGATATGGGTCTTTGGGGAGAGGGAAAGAGGCGGATCGGCAAACCGGGTGTTGCGGCGATTCTGGCACTGGTGCTGCTTGTAATTTCGCCGCTGACCGCGGCATCGGCAGAGGAGCGCCCGGAAGCGGCGCAAGACATAACCGTGCTGCTGGACGGGGAAGCCGTGCCCGCGGCTGACGCGTGGCAGATGCAGGAAAACCGTCTGTATGCGCCCATTGCCCAATTGGCGAAATGGTTCGGCGCCCAAATCCGGTGGGATGCGAAAAACGACGAAGTCACGCTGGTGACGGCGCTCGGCGACCGTGTCGTGTTGGGCGACGGCGTTCCGGTGGTCTATTTCAATGATGCACGGTACCTGTTGTCCGCACCTCCGTTTATGGACGACGGCCGCATGTATGTGCCGGTCAAGGATGCCGCGGAAATGATGCATGCCAAGGCGGCTTGGGACGGGCGAGCGCGCACCGTGCGGCTGGAATCGGTGGCGCCCGTTTCGGTAACGGAGGAAACGGATCTTGCCGCCCTCCTGGAGCAAATCGGCATCAGCGAAGCCGAACTGCTGGGGCGCAACCAATTGAAACAGCCGGATGACATCCAAGCGGGGACCACGCTGCGCACGGTGCTGCCGTCGTTTTTGGAGCGTGAAGCGGAGCCGTTTACGGAGGAAGATTTTGAACTGCTCGCCAAGATCACGATGGTGGAAGTCGGGTACGAGTCGTATGAAGCCCAACTGGCGGTGGCGAATGTCATTCTGAACCGGGTGAAGGACCCCAGATTCCCGGATACGATCCGGGATGTCATCTATGCAGGCAAGCAGTTCCCGCCGGCGCACAACGGTCTGCTGGACAAAAGCGTGCCGTCCGAGACGGCGAGGCGCGCCGCGAAGGATGCGCTGAACGGCAAGAACAACATTCAGGACGCGGTGTATTTCTATAATCCGAAGGTCACCAAGGGCGAGTTCTGGTCCAGCCTGACGGTGGTCGATACGGTGGGTTCCCATCGTTTTGCGAAGTAAGCCGGAATAAAGCCGGCGGCGAAAAAAACGGAGCCAGGATCTTCTTGTGTGAAGACCTGGCTCTTCGTTTTTGTATACACCGCATGCTTCTGCCTCCCGATTTTGTAATATCATCCAACTTTCAATTCAGAAAACACGCAAACGGCGGTTTGTTTGTTATTTTTTTTAACATATAAGCGACGCAAAACATTTTAGGGAGGGAGAAAACCATGAGAGAGTCCGTCCGCAGTCATGTTTGGAATCGCGTGATCGTTTTGCTTGCAACTGCCGTGATCGCGATCGGAAGTATGCTGACGTCCACCGCCTTAGCGGCCGGCGCCCCGTTCCCTTACGAAGAGATTACGGTAGATGAGCTGCTCAGCGGTTATGAAAGCGGAGAATATACGGCTGAGGAAGTGGTTCAGGCGTACTTGGACCGGATCGCCAAGTATGAACCGAAATATAATGCATTCACGGTGTTGAATCCGAATGTGCTTGAAGAAGCCCGGGAGATCGACCGGAAGCGAAAAGCGGGTGAAAAACTCGGGCCGCTGGCCGGTGTGCCGATCGTGATCAAGGAGTCGGTCGACGTGGCGGGATTCCCCTCCACGATGGGCTGGGAGCCGCTTGCGCCGGAGAAAGGCGGCATCGCCCTCATCCCGGAAAAGGATGCGCCGGTGGTGGCCCGGCTCAAAGAAGCGGGCGCGCTCATCATCGGCAAAACCAATATTCCTGCCTTTAGTGCATCGGGTACCAGTGCGTCCACCAGTTGGGACGGGGACACCTACAACGCCTTCGGCCGCCAATTTGCTCCCGGCGGAAGCAGCAGCGGGACGGCCATGGCGGTATCGGGCAACTTCGCGGTGCTCGGCATTGCGGAAGAAACCGGCGGCTCCATTCAGAATCCCGCTGCCGCACAAGGTGTGGTCGGGATCAAACCGACATTTGGACTCGTGCCCAATGTCGGCGTCGTGCCGCTGGGCGGCAGCACCCGGGATGTGATCGGCCCGCATGCCCGCACGGTGAAAGACGCGGCGCGCATGTTGGACGTCATCGCCGGATACACCCATGAAGACCCGAAAACCGTCGCCTCGATCGGGAACATGCCGGAGGGGGGTTACATGTCCCGATTGAACACCCAGGCGCTCCAAGGGAAACGCATCGGACTCTTGGGCCCGGGCTGGCGCGACATGGAATTGACCCCGGAAACGCAGGAATTGTACGACAAAGCAATCCAGGACCTCGAAGCGCAAGGCGCCATCGTCGTGCCGGATCCGTTTGCCGGCAGCGGGTTTGCCGAATTTGTCGCGGGAATCACCACGGGGAACGGCATTGAATCGTTCATCTATGATTTTCAGGACTATCTGGAACGGCTCGGTCCGGATGCGGCGATTCGGTCGGTCGAGGAGCTGCTGGAGAAGACCGGGCAGAAGCCTTCGGTTTTCGAGCGCTACTACGCGGAAGATGTTCCCGATCCCAGCGGCGAGCCTGACTTGTCTGAATTCATAGAAGTTCGCACCCATCTGTTGAACATCTTCAATGCGGTCATGGACAAATATGAGCTGGACGCCCTTTTCTTCCCCCAAATGTACAAGGAAACGCCGACGCTTGACAGCGGCGAGAACATCGGCGCCACCACCGTTTCGGAGATCAACATGGCCGGCGTGCCGCTGGTGACGGTACCGGGCGGCTATTACAAAAGCGGGGCTCCGTTCGCCGTTGTCTTCGTCGGCAAAATGTGGAGCGAGGCGGAACTTCTGGGGTACGCTTACGATTATGAACAGGCGACGAAACACCGGAAAGCGCCGGTCCTCGAGGAATAAAAGCGGGATATTCGGATTTTCAGCTGCCTGGCACCTGTCTATCCAGACGGGTGCTTTTTTTCTTTGTCCTGCTCCGGCTCCCGGCTCGTCTGAAGCAGGACGTTGACCCATTCTTTGGCTGCCGGCGACAGCTCCCCGAAGGAATGCGCGATGATGCCGATATCACGCGTGACGCCCGGCCGAATCGCCTTGACGACCAAGTCATGCGACACGGAAGACAGCGTGAAATGGGAAATCAGCCCGATGCCCAGCCCGTTGCGGACCATGCGGATCAAGGTCTCGGCCGATTGAACCGTCAACCCTTCCCTCAACTCGATCCCGTACGTTCCCAGGATGGCATTCATGGCGATCTCATGCCCGCCTTTGCAGAAAATCACCTCGTCCCGGCAGCCGCTCAGATCGATCATCGGCTCTTTCGCCAGCGGATGATCCGCGGGAACGATCGCCACCATGTAATCGGACCGCAATGTCTCGAATGCGAATGAATCGAACGGGGACGCCACAATGCCCAGCTCGACGGTTCGATCTTCTACCCATTGCCTGATTTGATCGGAGACGCCTTCCAGCAGCTCGATTTTCACCAACGGATACTTGGCGCGGAAAACGGCGATGGCCTTGGACAGCAAATTCGTTGTGGCGGCGGGGAAGGAACCGACTTTGATCCTGCCGCCGAGCAGGCGGTTCTCCCGGCCGGCAATTTGATAAATGCTGTTTTCGATCGCCTTCATCTGCCTGGCCAACACGAGAATCTCCCGCCCCGCCTCCGTCAGCATCAATCCTTTATGCTTGTCGCGGATGAACAGCTGGATGCGGAGCGACGCCTCCAAATTTTTGATCGCTTTGCTCACGGCCGGCTGCGAGATGAACAACGCTTTGGCGGCCTCCGTAATGTTCAGGGTCTCGGCCACCTGGATGAAGATGCGGAGAAGGTTCAAGTTCATTTGCATTCGCCCCATCATAACCGTTTGGTTATTTAGGATATTCAATATATGTATTTCAGTTATGTCTGATTATACCCTAAGATGAGACGCAAGAACATGGTTTCAGCATGCTTCATCTTGGGAGGTTTTGTTGATGGCGATGGTTACCGATGAAGCCCGGTATGCCGCCCCTGTCCCCGGCGCTTGGCGAATCTGGACGACCGCCTGGCTCGTAACGGCGGTCTTTATCCTGTCCAATTCGGCCACCCCGCTCTATGTTCGCTGGCAGCAGGAAATGGGCTTCTCCAATGGTACGCTGACGTTGATCTTCGCCGCATATATCGCCGGTTTGCTCGCGGCCTTGCTCGTCGCCGGTCAGTTGTCTGATCGGTACGGGCGCAAGCCGGTGCTGTTCCCGGGCCTTGCGGCCGCCGTGCTCGCCTGTATGCTGTTCGGCACCGCCTCCACAGTCGCATCCCTGCTGCTCGCGCGATGGCTGTCGGGCGTTGCCGTCGGCGTCATCGTCTCGGCCGGCATGGCTTCGGTCGTGGATGTCGGAGGTCCCGCCCGGAGAAAGACGGCTTCGCTCGCCGCTTCGGTCGCCATGGTGCTGGGTGCGGGGCTCGGTCCGCTGCTATCCGGCATCTTTTCCGAGTGGCTGGCCCAACCGATTGTTCCCCTGTTCGGCACCCAACTGTTGATATTGGCCAGCGCCTTCGTCGCTGCCGGATCGCTTCCGCGAATGCGCTTCTCGGCGCGCGAAAGCGAATGGCGGCTGCGGCTGCCCGGCTTGCCCGGGGGCAACCGGCTGCACCTTGCGCTTGGCATCGCGGTCTTCGCGCCGGGCATCACGTCGACCTCTTTCATGTTGTCGCTCGGCCCCTCGCTGCTGCAGAAGCTGCTGGGCGCCTCGGATCCGCTTATCGCCGGCGGCATGACCTGCTTCATGTTTCTGATGGCGACGGGCGTTCAATTTCTCCTCAAGCGGCTGACCATCCGAAGCCAGCTTCTGATGGGCGCAGCGTCCGTCTTCCTCGCCATGCTCTGCATGGTCATCGCACTCTACGCTTCCGCTGTTGCCCCGCTGGTGCCGGCGGCCATGCTGGCCGGTGCCGGCCAAGGCCTCGGCCAACTCGGCGGCCTGACATTGATCGGATTGCATGTCCCTGAGCATCGCAGAGCCGAAGCGAACGCGGTGCTTAACATCGGCGGCTATATCCCTGCCGCTGTCCTCCCCGTGTGCACGGGCTACCTGATCGACTTTACCGGATTGGCTGCCGGCGCAACCGTCTTTGCCGCGATTCTGGCCGCGGCAGCCATCGCTGCGGCAGGATTCGTCCGCGGCAAAGATTTTTGAGTCAATGGTGCGGAAGTGTCCCGAACGATTGTGGGCGAATTCTGGAAAAACGTTGTTGACAACGAAATGGGAACGACTTAAGATAAAGTGTACCAAATAATATAAAATAAATCGGAATAGTGTAGATTAGAGTTCGACCGGACCACCGGAGACCTCCTTTTTCTATTGCATGGCGTTTCGCAAGGCGTGCCTTGACGGCGTGATGCAAGGAATCAGGAGGTTTTTTGTTTACACGTCCGATTGGAGGGGGAGTTGGAGAGATTGGTCAGTTTGGTCATGGTGAACCGTCAGGATGTGCGGATGGCATTGCAGAAGGAGCAGGAGGTGCGGACCGATGCGCGGACGTGAAGAAGCGGGACGCCGGCGGCCAGCGGCACAGGTTCTGGCTTCGGCGGCCGCGTTGGCCGCGGTGCTGATCCTTGCGGCATCCCTGCTGACCGCCTGCGGCGCGGGCGGCAGCCAGGCCGCGGCCGGAACGGACGGGGCCGAAGCCGGCCGGACGGAAAGCGGCGGGGAGCCGCTGACGGTGCGGATCGGGTATCAGAAATACGGCACGCTCAACATTCTCAAGGCGGACGGGCAGCTGGACCGCAAGCTGGAGGAACAGGGCATCCGGGTGGAATGGACGGAATTTCCCGGCGGACCGCAGCTGCTTGAGGCGCTCAACGTCGGCAGCATCGACATCGGGCATACCGGCGAAGCGCCGCCGATTTTCGCCCAGGCGGCGGGCGCGCCCCTGGTCTATCTGGCCCACGAACCGCCGAGCCCGCGGAGCGAAGCGCTGCTGGTCCCGAAAGATTCGGACATTCAGACGGTTGCCGATCTGAAGGGCAAGAAAGTGGCGCTCAACAAAGGGTCCAACGTTCATTATCTGCTGGTCAAACTGCTGGAACAGGCCGGTCTCGCATATGACGACATCGAAACGGTCTACCTGCCGCCGGCGGACGGGCGGGCCGCCTTCGAAAGCGGCAAGGTGGACGCCTGGGTCATTTGGGACCCGTTCTTTGCAGCGGCGGAAACGGCCACCGAGGCCAGAATTTTGGCCGACGGCACCGATTTGGTGCAGAACCATGAGTTTATCCTCGGCGAGCGGTCTTTCGTCGAACGGCATCCGGACGTGATCGAGATCATTTTGGCAGAAGCCGACCGAATCGACGGGTGGGCGAAGGACCATCCGAAGGAAGTGGCGGAATTGCTCTCGCCGCAGCTTGGCATCGACGTGCCGTCCCTGGAACTGGCGGCCAAGCGGCGCCAGTACGGGGTGCAGCGGGTCGGCGCCGAAGTGCTGGAAGCGCAGCAACGCATCGCCGATACGTTCCGGCAGCTCGGCCTGATTCCCGTGGACATCCGCGTGGAAGAAGCGACGGTGTCGCCGGAGGCCGGCAAGTAGAACGACCTTACTCGAGGAGGAATGATTCATGCGCATCTTCTGGTTTATTCCGACCCATGGGGACGGGCGATATCTCGGGACCGCCGCCGGCGCGCGGACGGTGGACGGGGAGTACATGGCGCAAATCGCCGCCGCCGCGGACCGGCTCGGGTTCGAGGGCGTGCTCATCCCGACGGGCAGCTCCTGCGAAGATCCGTGGGTCGTGGCGTCTTCCCTCATTCCCGTCACCCGGAAGCTGAAGTTTCTGATCGCCGTCCGCCCCGGCCTGATGTCGCCGACGCTGGCGGCGCGGATGGCGGCCACCTTCGACCGCATTTCCGGCGGCCGCCTGCGCATCAACGTGGTGGCCGGCGGCGATCCGGTGGAACTGGCCGGTGACGGTCTGTTCCTCGGACACGACGCCCGGTACGAGCTGACCGACGAGTTTCTCGAGATCTGGCGCCGGGAACTGGCGGGGGAAACGGTGGATTTCGCCGGCCGTCATCTGTCGGTTACGGGCGGCCGCGTGCTCTTTCCGCCGCTGCAGACACCCCATCCGCCGGTCTGGTTCGGCGGGTCGTCGCCCGCGGCCCACGCGGTGGCGGCGAAACACGCCGATGTGTATCTGACCTGGGGCGAACGGTCCGAAGAGGTGAAGGAGAAAATCGCCGATGTCCGCAAGCGGGCGGAAGCGGCCGGCCGCCAGGTCAAGTTCGGCATCCGCCTGCATGTCATCGTGCGGGAGACGGAAGAAGAAGCGTGGCAGGCGGCGGAAGATCTGATCAAGCATGTCGATGACGAGACGATCGCCCAGGCGCAAAACATTTTCGCCCGGTTTGACTCGGCCGGCCAGCGCCGGAAGTGGGTCAATTTAAATCCGGCCTTGACAGGGTTCCGCCGTTTCGTCCGGCGTCCCGGATTTCGAACGTCTTGGTCACGCTCTCCAATCGGATTTTCTCCATCTCCAACTCCTTTGCACCCGTCATGATGAAACAACAAAGAGGCATAAACGCTCG
>Ga0207747_1000693_pt1 | contig 32960 bp, 43 predicted proteins | sample HigsolmetaGSP11D_FD_184839 | JGI IMG/M metagenome (GOLD analysis project Ga0207747, IMG submission 184839) | High solid enriched microbial communities from the Joint BioEnergy Institute, USA - SP1-1-D (SPAdes) | ecosystem: Engineered > Bioreactor > SSF (Solid state fermentation) > Aerobic >...
AATTCCTTGTTCGTGTACCATTCTTCCATCGTCTGCCTCCTTGACTACAACAGAGTAAGCAAAACCCCGCATCATTGTGCGGGGATTTCTCCGAGTTTTTCGAGGACTTTTTGCTGTACTAATTCCATCAGTTCGGCGAATGGTTTGCCGTCGTATTCCTCAGCCGTGAGCGGGATATACCCGTTGATATTGATAGACCGATCATCATCGGCGCCGGTGAAATAGACTTGCACTTTCGTGATAGCATTGTCCTGATACGCCAGGCTAATGTTATTGATTTGAATTTTCATCAGTTAGACTCTCCTTTCTCGAATTGTTCACAGAGGTAGTCATAGATCACAGCCTCTTGCCTGCTGAATTCCTTGTCGCAGTTCAACAAAACGTCTTTTACCACTTTCAGCGTCTCCTGCAGATCACCTCCTTCAAGGACGAGCTTTTCGGCATACAATTCCTCCAATTCCTTCGCGAAGCCTTCTTTATCCTCGATTTCGACCCTATCCTCACGAATGATTGGCTCGCCGTTCTCATCCTTTTTGGCGTGCTCTTTTGCCAACTCAATGCGTTGTTCTTCGACTTCTTTGAGCCGATCGTTCAGCAGTTTCACAAACTTGGTGCGATGGCGGGATTGCTTCCCGCGCAATGACAAATCAAAGAGCAGGCTGATCGCCTGCCCAAGGTAACGGTTTTCGATTTCGACTTTCATGCGATTTGCGCCTCCAACTCGTTGATTTTGTTTTCGAGATAGGTGACTTTTTGTTTCAAATACTCGTTTTCGGTTTCGAGCCACGACACACGATCTACCGTCGCAGCGAGGTCAGCATCCAGCTCTTGTATCGCTTTCCAACTCCAAGAATTCATCAGATACTGTTCCACGCCGTCGCCGTCAATGACACCGTCTGGTGTATTGTATCCGTCACCGATGACAAGACCCTGCCGGCGCCGGTAGATACCTTGCTCCACCTCTGATTTCAGATAGTATTCATAAATGGTCGCGCTGCGGATTTTTTCGAGCGCAGATTCTTCCCAGACGTGGATGTCCTGCTTGTATTCGGCGAGTGAACCGTTGGCGAAACTTGACGCACGCATAATGGAATATGTGTGGCTGTTTCCCCACGTCGACGGGTCGCTCGAAACAGCACGAACTTCCGTAGCTTGAAGATAAAGGTTCGTGTAGCCCGTGATGACACCGTTTGTCCGTACCGGCCGGAAATTGTCTGTCGTTCCTGACACTGTCACACGTAATTCTCCGCCGGACTTTGGTCGGACGTAAACGTGAGTCCCACCGCTTGTTGGGTTGGCGTCATATGCGTCGGAATAGACGAATCCATTTGCATAAATCGCTCCATCCACATTAACAGCATTATATATATCTATTTGATTCAATGAATCAATAACACAATGCCCATTTGTGTCATCTACACGCATCTCGGCATGACCGACTACACCCGGATTATGCACACCCATATAGACGCCTGTACAATCGAGACCAGCCGAATAATTTGGTGTCTCTTCTCCGTCAGGATATTGGGCGACCTCTAAATATGCTTGGGAAATCGTTGCTTTTTGTATGACGCCACTTCCACCATCATATTGGCTTATAACAGATCCGTTTTGTATTGTGACCGTTCCATTACTAGTGCTGTTGGAAGTGATCGTCGAACCGTTGATTGTTACACCCGTGATCGTCCCAGCTGTCACATTACCCAAGTTCGCGCTAATTGCAGAAAGTGATGTTGCGCTGATTTTTGATGCACTAACACTTTCAATCATGGCATCCTTAATCACAGCGTTATCAATCGTCGTTTGTCCGGTAATATGAATTTTTTTGCCGTCAATAAGAATGCCTTCCGTGCTTACGTTGATTTGGTTAATGACGTCATTCTTCTGGACGCGCAAGTTAATCGCATCCGACAATTGACTAATCTGGGAGTTGACCCAAGATTGGTCGGCTTTTTGACTGATTAAAGAAACCAGCCCATTCGTTGTTTGAGAGAGCAAGCTAATATTGCCTTCCGCCGTCGTCAAACGGCTTTGTAAGGAATCTGCCGTTTGGGTAAGGGTAGAAACATTACCCTGTATATCGCTTACACTTGTTTGCAAGCCGCTGACCGTCTGGGTGAGGGAAGAAATATTGCCCTCTGCGTTGGAAATTCGCGTAGCAAAACTATTCGTGGTTTGTTGAAGCGCACTTATATCGCCCTGTGCGTCTTGAACGATAGTTGTAATAGAGTCTATGGTCTGATTAATCGACGAGAATTGAGCGTCGTAGTCCTCCGGCGCGGGAGTCCAGTCGGTGGCGCGATTACCCTTTTCAAACTTGATGTCGGTTATATAAATGTCAAAAGGTACGCTATTTTGTCCCCCTATCATAACTCTAAAGAAGTCGTCAGTTGTAGACGCTTGAAAGGTAAACGTAAAACGCTGTGGCTGTTCAGTCAAATTAAAAGTTTGATTAATTTGTGGAGAAAGATCACCGTCTCCATATTGATGAAATAGCACATATGCCCCACCTGTATAGATAGATGTCCTATACGCGGTGAAAGAAATCGTATAGTATGCCCCTCGTTCTAACGGAATGTCCTCTTGTTGAATTCCCCGAAATTTTTGCGTGTCATCCGTCCATATGTGAACGAATTTTTTACCGTTGACATCGACTATTTCTCTATTTGCCGATCCCCAGTTTTTCCATCCCGCTAAACCTTCAGCAAAATTGCTGTTTTTGAGTAAATTCCTTCCGCCGATCTGCAAAGCATCAAACTCTGTTTTCGAGACCTTCGTCGCGATTTGGTCGGCTTGCACGGTGAGCTGGGCCGATAGATTCGAAATTTGGGTATTTACAGTCGTAAACTGCCCGTCGATTTGCGACTTCGTATAGACGTCCGTCGCATCAGCTTTCAAGGCGATTTGGTTCGCTTGCTGTTGGATTTGCGTGTTTATCTGCGAAATCTGGGACGAAAGATTAGATTGATCCTGTTGATATTGTTCATTAGAAACTTTGGTTGAGATTTCTTGTTCGTTTTGTGTGATTCGGGATTCTGCGCTGTCTAAACGCGTTATTACTCCATTCAGATCGGCAGTATATTGTGTCAGAGACACTTTGCTATTTAAAGCGTTATCCACTTCGGTTTTGGTATAGGTATCTGCCTTATCAGCTTTCGTTACAAGTTGCCCATTCACCCATTCTGCGTCAGCTTTGGCGGCAATAGCGTTTTGTAGATTTTCCAAATCCGCCTGATATTGTGCTGTGTCGAGCTTTTGATCCATTTCGTTTTGAAGTTCCGAAATGGCGTTTTGAGAAGCAGTCGCGCTCTGTAAAGCATTTTGCGCCGCATCAAAACTTTGTTGTGCTTTTGTTGCCGCGTCATTTGCCATTGTTTGCGCGTTCGTAGCCGTAGTTAACGCCGACTGCGCCGCGTCAAAACCCTGCTGTGCTTGCTGAATAGCGTCGTTGGCACTTTGAACGGCTTGATTTGCGCGATCAACCGCATCTTGCGCTTGTTGCTTCGCTTCTTCGGTTTCTTGCTGTGCTTGGGCGATGGCATCCTGAATCGCTTGATTGTTGACGTCATCAACCCATTGTGTGCCGTCCCAATGGCGAATAGCGATGACGGCACCAGTGGACGAATCGTTCACAAACCACGCATCGCCGGGCCTCGGATTCGGCGGGGCCGTAGGCCCATAATAGTTCGTATTCTTTCCATCCGCCGTTTGCATGGCGATCGTGGCGGTTTGTTGGGCTTGGTCAGCCGCTTGCTGTGCAGCGCTTGCCGCCGACTGTGCGTTGTTTGCTGCCGTCTGCGCCGTATTCGCTGTAGATTGCGCGCTCTGAATATCCACTAGTACCGTGCCTGCCGGCCTACCATTTACGGCCGCCGTATCCGCTGCCGTATTCATTCCAGTCACGTCCGAGACAACGAGCCATCCTGAGCCGTCCCATCGGAAAAGCGTGCCAGATGCCGGGTTGTACCAGAGATCGCCGATCCCTTCCGCTGTGGGCGCTGTATCGCTGAAAAACGTTTGCACTTTTTTGTCCGCGGTGGCTTGTGCGTCGTTTGCGCGATTGAGTGCTTCGGCGATACCGCTATCCTGCGCCGGCTGCCATCCACCGTTTTGCCAGATATACGGCTTGTTTCCGTCATTGGTATCGAACCAAAGATCGCCTTCACTCGCTGTCTCCGGCGGATCCGGTTGATAGAAGGACGTGATCTTTCCATCAGCAGTAGCTTGTGCTTTTGCCGCGTCTTGAAGCGCTTGGGCGGCCAGGCTTTTCGCGGCAGTCCAAGCATTTGCATTTCGGAAAAGGGTTTTTTGGATTGCTTTGATTTCAGGCGGCACGACGACCGTGACTTCGTGATAGTTTCCGAAAGTATATGAGAAATTTCCATTCGGATCGTCAAGCTCAGGCATTTCCGTTTCAAGCACGCGGGCTTCGAGATAAATCGCCGGGTCGAACGCTTCGTCTTTGATTCGGATGTTCATTCCGACCCTGACGCGCTCATGCTGGAGGCCCGGGATTTGCTCGAGCGCGGCGTCGGTGACTTCCCACTCTACCGCGCTATTGATGCGGTTTTGCATCTCTTTTTTGGTCGCGTCGAGAAGTTCTTGCGGCGTGACATCTGTTCCGCTTTCTGGTTGGTATTCATAGACGCCCCACACATGTCTACCAGCGTTGTTCCAGCGTTGAAAAGCATCGTCATCTTCGACATATATTTTTCCGCCGTTCACAGATGCGAACGTGACAATATTTCCGTTCGCATCTGCCGGCCCAATACCGATGAGACGCGTGCAAATGTTGTCCGTGTTCTCTTTCCGACGAATGCCGAGTAAGTCTTTTCCGAAGACGATTTCTTTGCCGTCGAACACGCTATCCGGCTTCAATAGATCGACAACCCGCGAGATGGTCCCATCATTGTGTACTTCGACGCGGAACCGGAGCTCCAACCCGAATATGCTCGCTATTTGATTCAGCGCTGCGAGAGGGCTGATATAGCTATCAAATGTGATAGTCTGGCTGTCGGCAAAGTCGATTTGCCCCGGCACATAGCGCGTGCCGGCCAGGACGAATTGGACAGCCGTTTCCGGCGTCTGCCCCGCGAGTGTTTGCGGCGCAATGGGTTGTTCCGTACCAAGTTCGGTATGATCGCCAAGTGCCGTCACAATTAGCGTTTTCCCGTTTTCATCATGCACCTTCTCGACGCTTTCAATAGAAAAAAGACGGTGGAAACCGTCTTGATCTTGGGCCGTCAATTTGTTTTTCGGGACAATATATTTCGCAGCAGGCCCATCCGCCAGCGTCGTGAACTCGAAAATGAGCTGATTGTCATCGAGCGCTTCGGTCATCTTCGTATTCCAGTATATTTTTGAGTCAGTATGATTCACGAGCACGTCCAACACTTGTTCCGTTTGTCTGTCGAGTATATGGATCATCAATACCACCTCGGCCGATAGTCGACGGTGACGATCGCGGCGTCGTTTGGGTTCACGGCGAGTTCTGTTTCACCTTTTCCAAGCAGGAAGAATGAAGCGCCAAAATCCTTGGCCGACATAAAAATATCGCCATTTTTGTAGATGCAAGCTGCTTTGTGGTCAAATTGCAAAACATCACCCGGATAGGCAATGTACGGCACCTGATCTGTTGACGGGTTATGCAGATCATATACAAAAACATGGTTGATGCTCATCGTTGGAATTGGCGTATATTTCAGATGTGATCCGATGTGAACTTGAATTTGTGCGAGCTGAGCCGTATATTGATTTTTCGTATCCACGAACGTTTTTTCTACATAATCCACATATGTCCCCGAGCGATCGGTAGGGCCTGTTCGTTTCGCTGTATAGAAATGCCAACGATTTCCCTTCCGCTCAATTACGAGGGACCCATAGTAGTCATTGAGAGATCCGGTTTTTTTCCCGTATGTGGTGAAAATATTATCCGTGCTCGGCCCAAGCTCCCAAAACGCCTTGACATCTTTTGTTTTTGTCGAGAAATCTCCGATAGACATCCGGAAAACGATATTGTTCGCGGTATCCAAACCATACACTTCTATTCGACCTACACCGTTTGCGCTAGATGTAATGTCTATGAGCGCATGCACTCGGAAATCTTGAAGGGGGTTCGGCAACGATTTTTTCAATGCGGGGCCTGCCCAACCGTCATAAGCCGGTCCATAATCTTTGACCGTGAATTTAGAACCGTCCGACTGGAATGAGCCTTGGATGATACCGTCCACGACGCCAGATCCTGCGCCCCAACCGGTGAGGGATTCCATTTCGTCTTGCATAACGGGTTTATCCCCATCCACCGGCGTCTGATCAACCGAATACGGTTGACCAACACGCATATATGAATCGGGCGAGATGATATCAAGAAACGTGATCGGCTGTTGCACGTATGCGGTGAATGTCGGATACGTTTCCGCCGTACCTTCGTTGATAATGATGGGATTTGCTTGGCCGCCGCTCGGGTCGTTGATCGTTTGGGAGCGGGTGGGGCCGTATTTGTATGGGTCAAAGCAGACAAATACTAAAGTACCTTTTTGTAACGATAGAATTTGCTGTTCTTGTCCGTCGGAATAGGCAATTCCATAATATGTTTTGTCCGGTTCATCAGCATAGACAATAGGAACAGGCCCGTCTACATCGAGGATGGCGTTCAATTCATCTATCTTTTGGCGAAGTTCCGTTTGCGTATGAGCAATAATTTTGTAGTCATTTTCAAGAATACGCTTCGGTTTCTGTTTTGACACAAAGTATGAACCTGGGCGGCCCGGGACCACGATTTCAGTAAAATCAGCTTGAATAAGCCCGCGGCCGCGAATATCCGTGATTTTCATATATGGAGATAGATCAACATCATTGTAGATGATCAAGTTACTCACCTCGGAAGCGGGAACGTATGCTATCACGGCGTTTTTGCTCGTCCAAATAGTAATCAATGGTCGCAAGCATCATTTGTCGGCCGTCGATGTTTATGACAGCGTATTGTGGTGGTTGTAATGATTGTTTATGATCCAAACTATTATGCTGTTTACTTCCTATGCTTATCTGTTGTTTCGTATCTGTGAAGGAACTAACAGGCATCACATTCCCAATCGGCGCTAATATTCCTTTTAAACGGTTCACAAAACCGCTTACAACGGGGATATCAGGTTTCATCCATTCCGTCATTTGTTCTGCTTTTTTGAGAGTTGACGCTTTCTCTTTGTCGATACCTATCTGCCAACCGAGCATCATGTTTTTCCCGATCATGTCGCGCATCCAACGAGATGGGGAATGGATGCCGAGGAGACCGGTAATTTTCTTTTTGATTCCCCCGACGACATTTTTAATCGCTTTACCTACAGCACCAATCATTGACTTAATCCCATTAATAAGACCTTGAATGATATTTTTGCCAATAGAAAAAAGGTTAATGGCTTTAAGCGGATTTCTAATAAAGTTGACGACTGCTTTAAAAGCGGAGGATGTCACGGATTTAATGGTATTCCAAGCTCTCGCCAAACCATTTTTAATTCCATTTGCTATGCTGATAATAGTGTTTTTAATACCGTTCCAAACGGCAGATGCCGCTGATTTTATACCGTTCCAAATGGCCGTGGCGGTGCTTTTTAACCCATTGAAAACCGCTTTTACCGAATTGACAAAGCCTTTTACAATTGAGACAACAACGTTCTTTAGCGATGTCCAAATCGTCTGAGCGGCTTTCTTAATATTATTCCAAATTTGAGAGAGGTGGCTCATGAAGCCTTTTAGATCCCCTGTTACTAAATCGATAAGAAGCAGAATCGGCCCAAGAATGACGTTTTTAATTAGGTTCCAAGCCGCTCCCGCCGCTGTCTTGATGTTTTGCCATATACCGCTAAAGAAAGCGACAATGGGAGTAAATATTGCTTTTAAGGTATTTACAATTGTATTCCAAACGGCAATAACTGAATTCCAGATGGTTTTAAAGAAATTAACCGTTGCATTCCATGCCGCTTTAATCGGCTCCCATACGGCAATTGCAACGCTCTTGATTCCTTCCCATAGTCCTGCGAAAAAGCTTTTGATCGGATCCCAATATTGAATAATGAGTAAAACAGCCGCGATCGCCACAGAAAGAATAAAAATAAACGGATTCTTTCTTATGGCTGAATTAACCGCATCTATGCCGATTTTCAATGCATTAAAGGCATTTTTTACGGAATTTATTGCTTCGACTGTTGCTTTAAATGCTATGATTCCCGCAACGATCGAACCAATGAGCGGAAGCCATGGTTTCAAAGTTTCATAAACTTCCTTGATTTTATTAACGATGTTCGGCAGGTTATTGGCGATCCCATTAAGAACATTTTCGAATTTTTTCCCGACGTTAGAAATGATAGTTTGCAAGTTCGGCAGCCCGTTTGATGTCAGCATCTTATCAATGCTCGAAATGATATTGGTCACACCTCGGACAACGGCCGTTTTCATGTTCGTGAAGGCCGTTCCAATACCGCCGCTGCTTTTTCTGGCTAGTTCCGCAAAACCGCCTACACCGCCGTCAAGTTCAATAAGCTTTTTGTTAAACTGATCAAATGTGATTTTCCCTTTTTTAAGCGCGTTGAATAAGTCATTCTGTGCTGACTTTCCGGTATATCCAAATGCATTGGCCACTTTGTTCAATGCAATCGGCATCGTCTCCTGCAACGTACGCCATGACTCTAAATCAACGGTTCCAGTCGATAGCATCTGGACATACTGTTCTAGTCCACGTTCGGCATCTGCCGTACTTGCCCCGGACGCAAGAAAGGCATCATTCAATGCGAGAGTGGTTTTGGTCGCGCCTTTTAAATCGCCAGTTATCAACGCGATTCGTTGCGTTGTTTTGGCGACGCTATCTAAAGTAGTCGGAAGGCCTTGAATGCCTTTCGAAAGTGTGTCGATTGCTTTTTTGGATTCTTTGGCATCAAAGCCCATTAATTGAAGCACTCGCGGAAAATTGTTCAATGTGTCATATCGAGATATGGCACCTTCGAGCGAGCTCTTCACCATATCGATGCCTTTTGAGACCAACGCCGTGATTCCAACTGCAGATAGAAGAGTTTTAAGCCCAAGCGCCGCTGTTTTTCCAGCTTTTCCAACGCCTAAAAGCTGATTGTTGAGATTAGCAACGCCCTTCACGACCCGTCCATCGTCAAGCGTTACATCGATGACGACTTTTCCATCAGCCATTCATTTCACCTGCCTTTCGGCATAAAAAAAGAACCTATTCAGGTTCACTTTTTCTTGCGTAGATATTTATTTGCACGTTCTTGGATTGCTCCAATGTCGTTTATCTCCTCAGTCAATCCATCAACCAACTGGATAAAATAGTTTAGCAGATACGGAATGCTCGGCGTCATTTGATAGACTCTTTCAAAAGCGCCATCGCCAAGAATCACATCAAACCCTTTTTTGAGAATATCCTTTGCCTTATTAAAATCTTCTTCTTCATCGTCGATAACTTCAAGTTCCTGCTGTATCTTTATCGCATTTTCGCGAAATCTTTGTATGGATTCGTCGGTCACATCAAAAGCAAACTTCAAATCGCCGATTTCAATCGGTATTTCCGTTTGTTTTTTCTCAATTTTAATAGCCAAATCTACTTACCTCCCGCGAGCATATTGAACATAGCGTCCAGTTCCTGCTCTTTGGTTCTTTGGTCTTTTTTAAGCGCGTATATTTGCTTCAACTTCCGTAGTCGCTTCCGCTCTTCTTCCATACCTTTGCCCTTCGGCAATTCAGCCGCACGGATCCCAACGATTTCCTTAAATCTGGTGTTATCTCGGAGACCGACGAGCAATGCGACAAACTTCTCCCATCTGAGCTTCCCTTGTTGCTCGATGAGATCGATTCCATACTCTTGCAAAAAGGATGCATAGATATATTCGGCGTCTTGCTTTAGATCATAGTATTGTTTACTGTCTCCAACATCAGATGAATAATCAGCATTGGAATCATTATTTGAAGCTATGAAAGTCTCAACAATGGTTTTAACGACTTTATATTTGGTCTCAAAATCGAATTCCTTATCAGTATCAACGAACATTTCAAATGCAATTTCGATTTTTTCAGCATCAAAGAATGTATCGTCATCCATGAGATCAAAAAAGCGAAGTACATTATCAAAAGAAAGATCGAGGGGGTAAACATTCCCCTCGATCTCAATTTCCTCTTCCAGCGGATCAGTCAATGTGAACATTATTCACCAGTTCCACTCCCAGAACCGGCATCGGTGACTTCCGGCTTGCCGTTGAACGTCACCGTAAATTCAAAATCACTTTTTGCGTTGGCGTCCCCGCCAGTGACTTTGATCCCTGAAATCGTCACATCCCCAGTGATTTGCTTGCCATCAGGTTGCGTCCATCTGAATTTTGTTTTGCGATTCTCACCAACCTCAAATGCAAGGCTGGCAATATAGTCCTGAGCTGGATCTCCATATTTACGATGTCCACTGAATTGAAGCGATGCGGTAATACCCGTAACATCTTGACTCGAGAAACCTTCCCCGTCGTAATATGGGGTATCATCGGTTTCATCATCAAAGGATGGATCTACTGAGCTAATTCCCGCGGCAATCGTTGCCCATTCCGGCGTGTCACTTCCCCCGGTCGTATCGATTTCATATCTGTTTCGATAATTAAGAATGAAATCATCGGCCATCTATATCACTCCTTTGGTTTAATAAAAAGCGCCGCACTAAATTGAGCGGCGAAAATGTAATACTTATCGTCTTTCGTGATAATGTTCGGGTCCGTGGTGATGTCTATGCCCTCAAATTCATACGTTCCATTAGCGCTAGGAATATCCTCGATATTTTTTAAAAGACTCGCGATATCCAAAAGCGTATGATAGGCGGTGAGTTGGTTTTCATGTTTGGTCATGACTTGAAAAGCAAAGTTTTGACGATATGAACCGTCGTAATAATGGTCATAGTCATTCGCCGGCATCACCATAACGGCTATGCTGTTTCCATCCGCCAACATCGGTGACACGACCGTTGCATAATAACCTTGCTTATCAAGCACATCAATAACCAGCCGCTCTAAAAAGTCCATTTCATCGCTCATATTTTATTTCTCACCGCCTTTTCGGCTATCTTGGACCATTGTTTTTTGTGGACTGATTTAGCCTTCTCAAACCAAAGCCCTTGCGCTCTCGGGTTGACATCTTTCGAAAAATGGAATTGCGGATTGTAATAGAGCCGGCGAGCATACGGCGTATCCCAAACCGCTTTTCCGTCACCAAAACGTGAAGCACGCAAACTGCTTTGCATAAGATTCCCTGTATCCATCGGTACATAGAGATTGCTATCCTTCACCACTTGCTGGGTGAGAGCGAACAATCCAAGATGCGATGCTTTTTTTATTTTTGGAGCGATTTTCTTTGTATCTACTTTAACCCTTACCCCATTAGACCACTTCCACTTCGTAGTGGTGGACTTGGTTAAACCCATAATAGGGATGGCAAGCATGAACCCTCATTTCGATACCATTAAAAGTCACCTTAGATTTAACTTTTAGAGGTTTACAATTGGGCGTATTGACGGTGTCCATAAAGATAATCCCTTGCGTTTCGATTTCTTCCCCATTGGCATCCATGCGGATTGCCGTTTTGGGTTCAAAGCGAACGCAATCGATCGTTTCCGGATCGCCCCACGACTCCCCAAAATTGCCTTGACCTAGATATTCCTCATAAACAATAGAATGTATGAGAAGTTGTTTAGGAATTGGACGAATAATGGGCACGTTGCACCACTTCCAACCCACGATATAGAAGGCCTGTTGGCTCCAAATAGGCCAAAGCATTTGGGCTGATTCGATCTGCATTTTTATTATCGCTTGCTTGCGATCCGCCATAGCTGAATGAGCCGATAGAAACATTACCAATGTTTTGCGCTCCGGCGTTCACATCGGCATCTCCACCCATGACGACGTAATATTCTACCTGTGCAGCAGTCGCCTTCTTAACATACTCCTGAACCACTGGAGCTAATGCGTTAAAATCACTGATTTTAAAACCGGTCACTTGATCAATAATATCACTTGCCCGTTCAATATATTTATCCAATTCTGAGCCCGGGTCAGCCCCTCTGTACATGTTTTGATAGTAATCAGCATCAATGTATCCCATTAGTAAAACTCCCCTCAGAAGGGAAAAGAGGGCCATTATTTGCCCTCTTCTTTCTTATTGGATTTCTTCGGTTTTAAATCTTCTTCCGTCACTTCTTCATACCCGAGTGTTTTGAGTTCTTTGATCTTGGCTGCATTATCCTCACGCAAAATCACATTTTCCTTACGCAAAATAGACATTAAAATCCCTCCTATCAAGACTTAGCTGTCGTGCCATATGAAGCAACGACGCCATCGGCTTTATTTTTGAGCACAAACAAATCATGATACAGACGGTTTTGGTAAAGATAGCCGTCACCTTGGGTGTGTTGACCCGGGGCGAAGAGATAAACTGAATTTAATTTGGCTTTTGCCACTACAGCCCCGCGATAAACGATGACCCAGTTCAAAGCATATGATCCGGTTGCCGGAACAAAACCATCGGTGAAGTCAAACGATGTATGGAAACGATCCACGTCGAAGACTTCGATCAATCGTACACCATCCAACATTGTGACACGTGTTTCAATCGATGTGCCTTGATTATCGAGAGTTATTGTCCCTTTTCCTTCCTTGTACGCTTCGATAAGATCCATAACATCAGAAGATACATATGCCACAAGATTGGATGTGCCGTACTTACGCACTTTTTTGATGTCACGTTTGAGATTGACGATCACATCATCGACCGTAATATCTTCACTTGTCGCATTCCCGAAGCTGATCGCTTTTGTAGCCAGTTTGCTAAACCGATAGGCGTCGATTTCCGGCCCGGCGTGTTCATTCAAGAAAACACGAGTCAAGTTGGCCGCACTAGCCGCTTGATTGGATTCGTCAACGTCCATTTGGTCAACGAAGAATTCGACATCGCGGTCAAAAGAGAGCGTGTACGGTTCATGGGTGACTTCAACCGTGCCGCGGTTAAATCCACCATTTCGGCTATGCGTTTTATATCCGCTGACGGAAAGAGTCGGAACATGAAAAGTCCGAGCACCCATCCATTGAACATTCGGTGTTTCCAAATCGTTGGTTAAAGTCGCTTGTTTAATCACTTGATCAAGTTCTTGTTGATATTGTTCAGCGTAGTTAATAACGTTTCCCATTAGCTATTTCCTCCTTTTAATCCAAGCGCGGCGATGAATGGGTCCGTCGCGCCCCCTTTTTGATGTTGCCCTTTTGTAAATCTGGGCTTTTTGCCATTATCCTCTTGTGCATCTTGCTGTGCTTTGAAATGCGGATATTTCTCAAGCACTTTTTGAATGGCTTGGTCCATATCCACTTCATCAGTTACAAGATTTTTGGCCAAGACTACAACATCCTCGACGGATTCAGCTTTCACACCAGCTTTTAAAGCGGAAAGCTGTGCTTTGAGCGTTGCATTTTGCTCAACAAGAGAACCTTTTTCCTTCTCCAAAGATTCTAGGCGTTCGGCCTGTTTCTGCGCCTCGGTTTTTTGGCTATCCTGCCATTCTTTAAACTTTTTGAGGCCCTCTTTGGCATTTTCAAAGTCTTCGATACCCAGCTGCCGCAACAGTTTTTCGGTGGCCTTTTTCGTTTCGCGCGCGACAATATTGTTTACGTCTTCCTGGGTGAATGTCTTATTATCCTGCTGATCTTGTTGCTGTTGTTGAGATTGGTCTCCCCCAGCGTTTTGGTCCGGTTGCTGGTCACCGGATTGGTCGCCGCCATTGTCATCCGCGGCGAAGAATTGCAAATTCAAACGATATGGAAAATCGTTCTTAAGTTTCATAGTTTAGCCCTCCAATTATGGATAATGATTCTTCCGTTTTCTTTAACGCCCACTACGGATAAACGGGCAAGAAAAAAGCTGTATCATTTCGATACGACTCAAAAGATTTGTTCCCGATCATACCGACGTGTTCTATGGGTCTGCTTAATAAATTCCCTCATGACAGCCTGCCGCTCTCTTACCTTAGCCGCTGCCAGTTTTGCTCCTTCTTCATCTCCCATTGCTTCAAGCATCGCTTTCTCCCGTTTTGCTTGACGAATGCGTCGTTCTAAATACCTTTGTTTTTGACTTTCGGCATAGCGTTTTTTTGTTTCTGACTCGTCATATTTTGGGAATCGTCTAACTGAAAGCCCTTCAATATACGGATAAAGAACGTGCCGACAGTTAATGCCGCCGATTCCTTCTATGGTTCCATATCCTGTCACACTAAGCGGTGGGTATTTGGTGCTTTGGCCACTGATAGAGTAAATATTACCTTGGAACGGAATGTGTGATGGCCTCGAGTCCGCATGGCTAGATATTTCGACAAGATCAACTCCATATTCTTGAAAGCGTACTGTCTGCATTTCATTAGAAACTTTCGAAACCATAGTCCTTGTAACCATGCTTATATATGCCTCTGTGCTCCATCGCCTGCCAGCTTTATCTATCAATGCCGGTATGCCTTTCTCCGCCCATCTCTCAGCCGCTTCTCTGAGTGCTTCCTGCGGTGTTTGTACGCCGGCCAACACTTTGCCGACTGTTTCATTGACAATGTCCAAAAAAACCTGTTGGGCTTGATCTAACAGCGTTGTATTAACGAGATTAAACGTGTCTTTGGCCTGTGATTGATAAGCCATCAAAACCCCTGCAAGTGTCACACTATCTGCGATCGGCGGCGGCTGAACAAGTTTGCCTTGCCTGACCGCTTCCTGTAAGTCATCTTCAAACTCTTTAACCGTCGAATATCCAGCTTCTTGGAGCATTTTTGAAATTTCATCGATGGCCAAGCCGGAATGTTTTGCAATCGTGATGATATTGGCTTGGGTTAGCGGCCCCAATTCCGCGAGTTTAAGAGATTCCCATGAATGAATATCATCCTCTGTAAGCAGTGATTTATGCTCTTTCAGCCGTTTGGCGATATTGATGAGGATTTGCTCCTCGATAGACAAATAGACTTGCACGACCGGAATGGTCAATTGTTGCTGTTTTTGGTAGTCCATTATTCATTTCCACCGCCGCCGATGCCGAACATATCAACTTGTGCCGCGGTGGCCGTAGCGTTTTCTTCATTGATCTCTTGCAGCCATTTTTTGGCCTCTTCCTCCGGCAAGTCGTGAATTCGCATGATGGCCCGTACTTTCGGCATCAATCCTTGGGAAACCAACTTCGAATAATAATTGGCATTGGCATCACGATCCTGTGCCACCGAATCATCAAAGTCAATCGTGACTTCGTATTCATCCGGGGCATCGAAAAAGCCGTATAGTTCGGCCACTTCGCAAATCGTTGTAATGAGCTCTTTTAAGCCTTCCTCGATGATGATCTCATGACTGTTTTTTGTCCGGAACGTTTTGGAGTTTTCACTCACAACCTCCGTGGCTGTTTTTACCCCTTGCCCGTCGAAAGTGAACGTTCCGGTGCTAAAACCGATTTGCATGGCGAGAATATTAAGCAGTGCGTTGATGGCATCAATATGCTCTTGAACACGCAACTCAACAGATATATCAACGATTTTGTCATTATCCATGTCCGCGTTGACGGCTTGGTATGCTTCATCATTTGCGTCGAAATAACGAACCATCTGCCCGGTTTCCGGATCCACGACTGTTTTCACCGCAGTGACCGGAACAATGATGCGTTTTTTGCCTAGACGGAATTCGCGCTCAAAGCTGTCAAACGCTATATCAAGTTCCTTTAATGTATCCAGCGCGTTGGCATAGAGCGATATGCCAAGCGGTGACTGAGTGTCGATATTATTGGCGATATTCGGTTTGAAGTAAACAAAAAGCGGACGAGTTAGACCCTCAATCCGCGTTTCCTCCTCGAGTTCTGGATATAGCGTGGACAGTGGTACCTTGACGCCTAATTCGGCTTTTGTGGACGATTGATAAAGTTCGTTTTTCACAATATAAGTCGATCCATCCCATGTATGCCATTCTAGCAAAGTGAAATATTTATCGCCTTTTCTAGTTTCGTTGACGAAAACCCCTTCAGTCACTTCATCGGCGGTCTGTGACACCGGAATAAAGCAGTTTGCGGTGACATATGATAGCCGTATACCTTTGTCATCACCAAAGACTTTTATAACCATGCCACCCATGGCAAACATATATTCTAGGTAACGCTGAAACTGCTTATAAAAACTATTCCGTTTGAAGGCATCAATAACATTCTCGGACAATTGTTCATTCGAGATGTTGATGACGCACTTTTCATTAAACACCAGCGATGCCATTTCTTGAGCAACCACTTTTGGCATTCTCAGGCTGTTCATGCGACGCGTTTTTTTGCCCTGCAATGTAAAATAATCGAGATCATGCCATTCTGGATAATAGCCTTTATAAAGCGCGTACCACATATCTATGTGGTTGTAAAAGTCCTCTGATGCGATGACATCCTTCGATTCTAAAACGCTTTTAATACCTTTGATTAAGCCCAATCTATACATCACCTGCCTTAATTTTGCGATTATGTTTTTGAACATAAGCTCACCGCCTTAAATAACATAGCGCCTATAAAAATAATTTACGCTATAGCGAAACTCGTCCATAGCATGGTTATAATCATCGATCGGTTTCCCTTTTTCATCCCGGGCATACATCCCAATCTCTTTGATGAAATTGTAATGGTCATATTTGTCGGTTTCGATCAGGAAAAACTGTTCATTCGTTATGAGATTTTGGCAACGCTCAATTCCGACCTCAATCCCTTTTTTCGTCCCTTGAATGTCATGGGCATTGTTGTCCGCTGGCCGCGTGTAAATACCAAGCAGATGCAATTCTTCTCGCAGGGATTTACAAGCCGGATCCACAAATACTTCCGTAAAGCGCATCTGGAATTTTTCTACACACCATTGGATGAATTCTTCGATTTCCCTTGCATAAACACTCATCGCCTTGATTTGTCCTGTATCCCGCCCGGAATGATAATAGTGAGCCACACGGTTTAAAAAATATTGGTATCGACCATCCATCTTTTTTCGTGTGACGATGTTACAACTGCAACTCGTTGGATCCGATTGGCCACCATCTGCCACAAAGTACATTTCGATCGGTTCGCCCTGGAGCGTCAGTTTCATGTTTTTATCCATGTCGAACATGGAATAGATGACGCCTTCCGGAAGAACCCGTTTCCCATACCAGTCCCGATCAAGCAGGTATTTGTTCTTTTTCAACGTTTCGTAGATTTCTTTTTTCCGCTCTTCCGTAATGATCGGGTTGTCCTGTATGGTCCAATGCAGCCAAAAAGTATCCTGAACATCAAATACCTTTTCGATGACCGGATGATTCGGAGGCGGAGGATTTAAGTCCGCCAGATGATAGCGGAACTTGGCCGCAAATGTACGCCGAAAACATTCCTGGATCATGTCCATATGAAGCAGGTTGATCTCACAAAAAACGACGGATCCAAGCGACATCCCGGTGATGGCCTTCACACTGTCCGCTTTTCCTCCGCCCTTGTAATAGACTTTTTTCGCGCCGGTTGGTGTGTGAACTTCCAGGTAATCGCCCAAATCATCGTGTTTGGTTTTACAATAACCGTTAAAAATGTGCATTAGGCCCGTGCCATCGCCATCGATAAATAGACGATAAGCCTGTTCTTGGTTATATCCAACAATCAGATGATTTTCATCGGGCGTATTGATCAAATACCGGGCATAACGAAAATGGCCGGCAGTTGTCTTTCCGGAGCGAGGTGTGCCTTCATTTACTTCAAGCGTGTGCTGGAATGGCATCCGGATAAATTTCTTTTGTTTTGGCGAGAATTCGACGAGCTTACTCATCGTCATTCACTGCCTTAATTAAGGCATCCATCAGCGAAGTATCTTTCTTTTCTCCTTTAAGCAGCTTGACCCGTTCCTGTGCCAGTTCGGTTTCAGCTTTCGTTTTCTCAATGGCATTCTGCATTTGTTTTAGTTTCAACCTACGCTCGTCATCTTCATGAGCTAGTTCGTTGAACTGCTTAATCAAACTCCGAAGTTCAGACATCGCCCGGGATTGAGCATTTAAAAAAGTAGCCTGGCGATCCCAGGCGAATTGAAATTCCCATTCGGTTTCTGCGCTTTCCTCACTGTCGGTAACCCGATTCTTTTTTTTCTTAAGCTCCTTGATCATCTCATCCTTGCTCTCAACAAACATAATTTGCTGCGCTCGAATGATAGCCGCATACTGGATCATGATTTGGTCCCATATGAGATCGGCCGGGCTCTTGTCTTCTAACATCCCCATGATTTCAAGGGTTTCCTGTGGGATGTATTTAGAAAAAAAACCGTGCTTTTTGGCGTTTTGGTTTCCTTTTGGCGCACCGCCATCATTACCCACTGCATTTTTATTTCCTTTAGGTGCCCCTCTTTTCTTTTTTGTGTGCACACCTTTTTCTTTTGTATGCACACCATCACGTGACCACTTATAACGTGTTTTCCATGACTTAACCGTGTTTATGGTCACGCCATATTTTTCAGCTATATCCTTGTATTTCATACCTTTAAGGTAGTCTTGGTAGGCCTGTTCTTTTTGATCAGCCACTACATTTCACCCACCTCCGGTCGACAATTTGAGTTGTTTTGGGCAAAAGAAAAAGCATCCCGAAGGATGCAAATGAAGTTCGTTCTAATCCCTCATCATGTGTTTATGACAATTTTTACATAGAAAATCTTCGCTATCCTTTGGTTTGAGACTAAGCATATGTTCTGGCAATAAATCGAGAGGCGGCTTTCTATGACAAGGTTCCATGGATTTCCTCCCTCACTAGTTTCAGATACCGAATACCGTCATACATATCCCGAAAGTCAAGAATCTTCTTCTGATCCGGGAACAAAATCACCATCGGCTGCCGCGTATCTCCACGGCCAGCAACGGCCCACTGTGTCCAATCATCGGTGATCTTGTACGAACCACTCCGGATCCAGACGGTATCCTTCCCAGCTTTCGATCGGGCGTGGGATTCATTCCAATGCAGATGCCCAAGCGCGATCACATCACCGAATGTCTCGTCGAAGAGACGGCGTTGTGAGTTCGTGGTATTCAGTGCGCTGGTTCCAACATAGTTATGCCGGACGATGATCTTGTATACTTGATTGCCTAGCCGGAGGTTGACTTCGCCACCATACCAGAGATACGGTGACTCAATCCTCCGGGCGATATACTTGACGAAGTCCTCGCCGGTTTCCTTGTAGCTCCAATTGTCGTGATTCCCTTTCAGCACGACGAGATTCGATTCGCCAAGGTATCGCTCAAAGAGATATTGAATCATCTCTTTTTGCTTGTCTGGATTCGTTATTTGCTCATATTGGCCACCTTTATGCGATGACGAAATATAGTTGTCCGCATAGTCTCCCATCGCTATATTAAAAAGCCCATCCGTCTGCTGGATGGTCTGAAAGTCTTTCAGCATTTGCTCATGATCGGTATATAGGCCACCAACATGCCAATCCCCGGTGAACACGATGCCTATTGGCTTGTCATCGTCAATGTCGATCGTCACCGACGTCTGACGATCATCGAACTGTTGAAGTTCTTTCTGTGATTGGATCAAATGCTGGATATACGCTTCGATATTGTCTTCGGTATTCTTCCGATCGACATAGCCGATGTTCTTTTTTCGATTGCGTTTCAAATGGCTTCGTACAGCTTCAGACGTAAACTCTAGACCAAATTTTTCAGTTAGCATGTCGGCGTATTGTTGGTATGTATGCTCCGGATATTGTTTCATCAACTCATGAAGGTATGTGGTTTCTTCAGCGGTCCACAATCTATGTTTCTTCATTTGCCCACCTCTTTCGAGGCATATTTAAAGCGGCGCCGCGACTGCGACACCGCTTAGCAAGGTTGGCGCTCGCACGATCCGTTGCGGGCGCTTGTCTGTGTATTAAGGAGCAGTCCCGCATTCGCGTGGCGCTGCTCCGCTCCAAATATATGAGCACCGGAAGGTGCAAACCCATGGGTTTGATACTCTTTCAAGAGATGATAACCTGGAATCCGTCTGTTTTCAGACCAATTCCTTCGACCATCTCCATCAGAGTATCCAAGCACCGAAAGGTGCGGGCTTATTCCTCTCCGAACCCGCCTTCCATGATACCATTTTATCCTGTCAATACCCCCTCAAAACTATACGATTACTATATGATTTATATCCAGCCTAATTTTTCTGCAATAGCATGAACAATGAGGCGCCGATATTTATATGCCGTCTGAACATGAATATTACATTCTCGAGCGATTCCATCCCAGCTTAAACGGCGGCTCCGTGAGAAATATCTCAGTTTAATTAACTTTAATTGTGTTTCATCTAATGTACTTAAAACCGTCTCAATAGCTTCCACAATTTCTTCTAAGTTTCGGAGCCTTTTATCTGTTAATAAACGAGTAGCAATTCTTTCTGTTGGTCTTCCTGGACTTCTCACAGAATTTCGTCCTGGTTTCGTGTTTTCATCATCATATATGGAATCATGAAGAATTTGTTCTCTCAACCTTTTAATTTCCTTCTTTGTTTCATGGTATGAATAAAGTTCTGCTTCGACATGCTTAAAGACTGCAGGTTTTAAATTAATCATAACTGTCATTATTTTTCAGCCGCCTTTTTCAAAAGATAATATGCTTGGTTATCCTTATGGACTTCGGCATGACATGAAGCACAAAGGAGGATTAAATTATCCAGCTCATTTAATCCACCTTTTGAAAACTCTTTGATATGGTGAATATGCAAATTATCAGTCGAATGGCATTTAACACACCTATAATTGCATTTTTCATAGACTTCTCTTTTCAACTTAGCGCTTATAGTTCGGCCCTCTTGAAATTTGTCCGATTTCCCATCAACAATATCCCTAAATTGATAAACATGATGCATTCCGCATGAGAGATACATCATATATGCGCCGACAATCCATGGCGGCGCTGGAATTGTATTATCTTTTTCTATTACCCTAAGGTAATAAGGATCCTCACCTGTTACCCTTGCCATTTCTTTAATCGATTTTTTTCTAAGTAATCGCATGCCTAGCAATTCAGTTCCATAAACCTCTTCTCTCCACCAAGGCATCATGCGATTATGCAGTAGATCATGATCAATTTTCTTTATTCGTTTTTTCGACATTAGAAACAACCTCCTCTGCAATCCAACCTCGAAAACGCACACATCGATAAAACGGACACACATTTTCTTTCATCAGCCAAATGCACCCATTGCAATTCCCTTTCCGGACCTTGACCTTCACGCTCCACCCCTCCAAAAAGAAAAGAGCACCAACCCCGCAACTGCGGTGATCGGTGCCCCGGTTGTTCCGGTAGCTTATTATTTAGTTTATTTTTTTGTATAACTCACTTCATAATGCACCGGCTTCCCGGCCTGCCATGTGATCGTTTGCTTGCCGTATCCATCGCCCGGGATGTCGAGCTTTTCGAGCTTCCCATCCCGGACCATGTATACGGCATTTTCTAGAAGATTGACCTCCGCCTTCAATTCCGCCATGTTGCTCACCGCCGTGTTTGTTTTTCTTGTTCCTTCTTGGCCGGTTCGATGTATTCCTCCCGGATGACTTGCCGTTGCCATTCGTAGCTGCCGGGTTTGATTTCTTTCTCTTTCATCGAGATTCACCTCCCAATGGTTTGACCTTCAATTCAATCCGTGGTTGTTCGCTATACCATTTCCTAACCGTCATTCCGACTATCTGCTTATCATCACGCCAGATAATACCCGTCAGGCTGTCCCAAATGCTCTTGACTACATTGTCAAGGTCTGGCTTTGTTGTCGGCCGCAATTCGCCGTTCAAAGCCTTCTCGCGTTTGTATTTCGGCATCGACTTCGGAATAGAACGATAGACGTCCATCTCGACTTCGATCTCGCATTCCAACGGCTTATCTGGCTTGTTCTCGCTTGCAACAAGCCTGATATATTGCTTGAATTCGCGGGATTTTTTTGGGTCATATGCCTTCACATGCCCGCCGATTGTCGTGAATCTTGGCCGACCTTGGGCGACCGGCTCGCCGTAAACCGTAAACTCAATCATTCCGCGATCTCACCCGTTCTTTTTCAGCCATTCTTTGGCTTCCTTGAGCATTTGATCTTGCATTCACTCACCGCCTAGAGCTCTTCTTGCTAAGTCACGCATAATATTGCAATCAATAGAACTATGACCTTCATCAACATTCGCAATTTCATGTAACGACTCCCTCAATTGCCGGACTTCCGTAACTAAACACAATAAATCCGCAATAATCTCTTTATCAAACGGGTTAAGGCGGTCCAAATTCACTCGTTCCGCGCGTTGTTCGATTTCCAAAAGCTCTTGCTCGGTCAATCGATCTTTGCTCATCCGGCAACTCTCTCTTTCCGTTTTTCAACCAATGTCAAAATTGCGTACCCGGCAATATCGCGGAGCGTGTCTTCGATCGACTCGTCATCCACCTGACGCTCTTTGTCGATGAGCGTCCGGAAGCGTTTGAGCTTGTCCGTGAGCCGGATCGCCGTCGAAATGTCGCCGAATTCGCGATACAGCTCGCCGAAACTGTCGCCGTAGTCGTGGTTTTTGCGTTCGAGCATGTCGGCGATTTCGTTGGCGATTTGCCGGAAAAGGCTAGGGTTGTTGGGCTGATCGGTAGTAGCGGCAATGCCAAGCGCGACTTTTTCGACTCTCGCCGGGTCAATGACTTCGGCCGCGGCGACGTGGGTTTCGACGGCGCCTGCATTGCTATGTTCGTTTTCTTCTTGTTCCGGCTGCAGCTGCACGTCTACCTTTTTCCCAGCCCGGAATTTTCCGATCAAACCCCATTGTTTTTTCAACATATAGAGCTTGTTGTAATCAATTCCGAACGCTTTTCTAACTTCGGCATCCGATTTCCCCTGCTCTTTCAGTGCCAAATATTCCTCTTTCGTCACGCCTGCCCATCCCCTTTCTTGACGGAGTTTTTGAAGCTCCTCATCGCTCAATTTGTATGTGACCACTTGGCTATTTACCGGGCTTTTCTGATCGGCATATCCGAAATTGAGATCAATAGCAAGCGGCATAATTGACACCTCTGAAATCTATTAGAACGGCAAATCATCGTCAGAAATATCGATAGGATCGTTGTTTCCCGTGAACGGATCACCATTGGCAAACGGGTCATCATTTTCAAACGGATTATCGTCGATCGGCGGATATTGCGTCTGCGCCGGTTCGCTCGTTCTCGAACCTTTGGAATCCAAGAACTGAATATTTTCGGCCACCACTTCCGTGACGTACACCCGCCGACCGTCCTTTTCGTAGCTGCGCGTTTGCAAACGCCCGTCCACTCCGGCAAGACGGCCCTTTTTCAAGTATTCAGCCACGTTCTCGCCGAGCTTCCGCCATGCGATCACGTTAATGAAATCCGCTTCCCGCTCCCCGTTTTGGTTCGTGAATGTTCGGTTGACGGCAAGTGTGAAATTCGTCACCGCCACGCCGCTCGGCGTGTACCGAAGTTCAGGATCGCGTGTCAGCCGGCCGACCAAAATCACACGGTTGATCAATCGTCATTCCTCCATCAACAGTTTTTCTATTTCAACAATGGCCTTGAATATTGGGTAAATTTGTTGAGGTACTACCGCATTTCCTAGCGCTCTAATTCTGTCCATCCGATTGGGAACCCCATCATTTGTTCCCAAAAATCCGGATTCGGTCGCCCTCTTTTTCCAGTCAATATCATCAAATAGTTTGGAAGCTGTCCTAAATGCGCCCGTTCCCCGTTTTCCAACTTCCTCAAAGTTTTTTGATAGTCGTTTAATCCTCTCGTATCCGACGCGGTTGGTGTTGGGAAGGTTTGCGACAATAAAGACTCTGTCTCGTCTGTGTGGGGCCTTGACGGCCAAAGCCGGAAGTATGATCGCCCCTGCGGTGTAACCGATACTTTCCAAGTCAGATAATGCGTTGTCGAGGCCCATATTGGCGAAGTTAGCAACATTTTCACCAACAACCCAACGGGGCCTAATCTCTTGGATGATCCTAAACATTTCTTTCCAGAGAGCGCGGTCATCTTCTTCGCCTCGTCGCTCCCCGGCAATACTGTAAGGCTGACAAGGGAAGCCTCCGGAAATAATGTCAACTGTTCCATGCGGCTCAATCACCCCTGTTTCTTCAAGGACTTTTCTATTTAGTGTTCGTACATCATCGAAAACCGGAACATCGGGCCAATGCTTTTTTAAAACTTTTTGGCAAAAGGGTTCACGCTCGCAAAAAGCAATCGTCTTAATTCCGGCCCATTCCATTGCCAATGAGATGCCTCCGATGCCGGCAAACAATTCGATTGCTTTCATAGTTCCTCCTTTTGTGTTATAGCCCGCTTAGAATCGCATCAAGCTCTTTTTCTCGTTTTTGGACATCCTCGGGCCGCGTGTCGCTTGAGGCTAATTCTTCACCAGTCGCCCATTTCGGCAGCCTATCCACTCGCTCATTTGCTCGATGCGTCTTGCTTTTTGTTTGCCGCTCTTTTCTTGCATTCTCGTAAGCTCGCACTTGATCGATAGTTTTGAGGCCCTCTGCATGCCATTCTTTGAGAATGCTTTCCACGTATCCGAAGTTTTTGGCGTTCCTCTTCAAAGCTAGTTTCATAGCTGCAATGACTACATCTTCGGATAGTTGATCAACCCAATTCAAAATCTCTGTGATGATGAACTCGCTGAAATTCCCAAAATTGATCGTGAAAAACTCCACCGCGCGCGATTGCGGCAGGCCGCCGCCTTCGTCGTCGGTATTTTTATGTTTCGTTTCGTTTAGTTTAGTTTCGTTTAGTTTATTAATGGTCTGGGTTGTTGTCGGGGTTTTTGTCTGGTTTGTTGTCTGGGTTATTGTCTGGACTCTTGTCTGTTTTTCAGACAAGTTATCTTCACTTATCTGGTTTGTTGTCTGTTTTTCAGACAAGGAAAACATCCGAAAAACTGTTGCTTTTGTACCTCTTTCTTTAAAATCGATTAAACCAGCTTGTTTTAACTGATTGCGGGCTGTATAGTAGGCATCTTTCTTTAAACCTGTTTTCGCTTCTATTACTGATCTGGCTACCGTAAATGATTCTTGCCAACCGGACTTGTTGTTAAGGTGCATTAGTGCATGCCATAACAGAACTGCCGATTTGGACAACTCATTTAGTTCGAGCCAGTCATAAAAAGCGTTGATTTCTTTGATATAGTTCATCTGATGATCAGCCCCTACGCTCGCAAATCGCTTTCATGCCTTCGATCTTGATCAATTGCAATTCTGGAAAGGAAACAGCTAAATACCCGACCACGTACTTTTTAAAGAGCTTCCCCCGGTCCTTTGAGTCCCCGGTAAGAGTTAAATAAACCGGGGGAATGTCGATCTTAACCACGGTTTTTCACCTTAGTCGAACGGCAATTCGTCTTTCTCTGCTTTTTGGGTTTCTTCTGGTTGTTCATCCAGATCATTTTGCACGCTGAATTCAACGTCAATCGCATCTTCATAGACCGACTTCGGATCATCCGTGACGTCTCGGCGGTAGGTTTCGTCGTGGGCCGCCGCTTGTTGGATTTCAACCGATATCGGTAAGTACTTCCACATATGACGGATGACGGTTTTCTTCGCCATTTCCTCATAGTCCGTTACCCAAGGTCCATTGTTAGCCGCTTTTGAGCGCCGGCGGCGCTTTTCTATCTCTTCTTTCGGCATGAATTCGAACTGATAGCCGCCGTCTTTAAAGTGGGCTACGGCATAGACGCCGATCATTTGCCCGCGATCTGCTTCCATGCTCGGTTTGTGCTTCAATTTTGGCTCCAAACCGAGCTCATACTCGAATTCGTCCTTTTCATAGACCGCGTGCGCATAGATGTTTTGGATCTGGCCTGAACGACGGGCTAGATCGATCATCCCCTTGTAACCAATGATGAATTGGACGTCTGTCTGACCTGTCTTGCCGTTTTTAAACGGGACAAGGTAACAATGTCCGATCAGACCAGGCTCCAAACCGAGCTGCGCTGCCTGCATGACGGCGCCGAGCAAGCTCGGAACCGATGCTTCCAATAGCTTCGGATTCGTTCGGATGGTCGTGAGAGCTATCCGAGCCATACGGTCCGGATCCATATGCTTTGGCAAGGCTTTTTCGATTTCCGGACCCATTTTTTTGAGATAGTGCGCGATCGTATTAGCCGGGTTAGCTGGCTTGTTGTCCGATGTTTTTTGGTTTTTGGTAGCCAATTGATTTTTCAGGCTTGCGTTGGTTGCCATTTATTATCGAGCCTCCTTGATCGTGAATCTGCGTGATATAGAAGGTTTGAGATATTGTTCATAGATGTCCGGCCGTTCTGTTTTCAGCCGTTTGGTATCGATGCGATTGGTGGTGACGGTTTTCCATGTCACGATGTGGTTCGATGCTATACCGCGTTCGAACTCGCCGAGCATTCCTTTGAGCTTGTTTTCGTATGATTTTTTGAGTTCGGTTAGATCGTCGATCTCCGTGTTAATTTGTTGTAGCGCTTCGATGATCTTGTCCGCTTCATTCGGAAGCTCCGTCTCCGAGTCAGGTTCTGCTTCTGGATAGAGGGACCGAAGCAGTTTCTCGGACGCTTCCGACCCATCGAATTCAGGCGGGATTCGCGGAACGACATGGCCGTTCCAAAATTCTTCTTCCGCTTCGATGAGCATTTGAATGATTTCCTCATCGCGCTCGATTTTTTTGTATTGGAATTTGTTGCCGCCAATGAGGACGGCGATCCACCAAGCATCGTACCCCGTCACGGCCATGTAGTGCTGGCATTGAATGAGATACGGCGCCGGGACTTCGTCGTCTTTCCATTCGTCTTTGAGATATTCGCTGGCCGTTTTGCATTCAAGGCCAGATCTCTCGCCGACGATCAGCCGGTCAACGTTGGCTAGCATCCAGGGGTAGTCGGGATGTTGAAGTATGGCGTTTCGGTTTCGGACTTTCTTCCCGGTTCGGCGAGCAAACTCACGGGCGACGACATCTTCGAGGACTTGCCCCCAATACGCAGCTTCCGAAGATACGTCTGAATCAAGCTCTCCGATTTTCTCCATGTAGACTTGGATAGGTGATTTCCATTTGTTGAGTCCGAGAATCGCCGCGGCATCGCTACCGCCGATCCCCTTCCGGCGTTCTCGTAGCCATTCTTCATGGCTCAACTCCGACGTCGGTACCAAAACCGCCGAATGTGCCAATATCAACCCTCCTTGCTTTTGAGCCGGGCCCCTGCTATACTAGGGGCAAGAGAACATTTGCAGGGACCCGAATCGACTGTTGCCGCAGTCGATTTTTTCATACATCACGCCATTCGGCGCCCAAATAATGCATCAGGCATTGATAATCAGAAAACCGTTGTCCATCCCAAAAGATGTGCTCATATCCCTCGATGATTTCCTCTCCGCACCCACAAGCGCATTTTCCGAGTATGCGGGCCGGGCGCTCGGTATAGCGCACCATCGGGTTTTCGATCGTGGTGTTCATGAAGAACCTCCTTTCAGATCACTCCGACATCGCCACGGAATCGATGCCCAACCGGCAGCCGGCGATCGTTTCGGCGAACCGGTGCATGGATCTGCCTTGACTTGGTTGTATCAATCGGCACATCGAATTCGAAAACCTCTTCCCAAAGAATCCAATTACGATGTTTCACTGTGATTTTCTTTGCACAAAACAATTTCATTAGAACCCCCTTTCGTTATGTATGGGTTGGCAAAGCGGGCAGGATTTGAACCTGCGACCACTCCCTCGATAAACGTACTACCGAAGTAATACGCTTATCGCGGGAGTGCTCTACCAAACTGAGCTACCGCTTTGCCAGGCCTGTCTCGTCAGCGACGGGAGGCCATCCCCGCCGGACCGGGGCGGGACGCGGACAAGGGGGATTCCACCTCCCAAAATTTTTTGATTTTCCCCGGTTTCGACATGATGGCTTGATCTTGTCAACCACATGAAAACGTGGTAGACTTGAATTGGGAACGTGTAATAATTGCGCCGTTTGTCATGCCGTCGCTTTTGCGGCGGTTTTTTCTTTTTCTCGGGCCATGAAGGCTTTGGCGTTTTCACTCACTTCTCGCGCTTTCATGACTGGCGATACGTACCAGACAAATCTTTTTGCCATCCCAAAACACCCCTTTCGATTCTCTTGTATTGATCAACAGGCAATCGCTTTTTCAGATCAGCTAGTAGCAGCTCTACCTGCCGCTTTTCCCGCTCTTTCGGCGTCACCGCTTTCCCTCCTTCAACTCATGCTCATGAATGAGCTTGAGACGTTTTCTATCCAGGTCGAATTCCTCCTCAAGTACGCCTTGCATGACGAGCGCCTTCTCAATCACGTCCCTAATTTCGTGCCATACCTTTTCAGCCGTCTGCTTCCTCCGTTCAGGGTCAATGTGTCGCGCCAAGATGAGTTCCCCCAATGCTTGTTCAGCTTCGTCTAGCTCTTTGAGCAGGATTTCTTTGAGAGCGGCCGGATGGAGGTCGAGGTTCGGCACCTCATCCAAGATGTTGCTGATATACCCGCCGCTGCGCTCGTCGATGATGGCGAGGGCTAACCTCCAATTCAGCCGGGCGACATTCGCGTCATGATGATCCGCGAGATCAAGCTTCCCGTTTTCAGCTTTTGAGATCATCGCGTGATCGACATGGAGTTGCCGGGCCAACTCTCGCTGACTGATCCCCCTTTCCTGTCTGTATTGCAACAGCGCTTCACCAATTGACATGTCAGTTCCCCTTTCTATTCACCAAACTGATATTTAAGTTTGATAGATTGTAGATTTATGATTACGTTAGACAATCAGATAGCTTTCCGATCAGATTTTTGTTGCTGTTCCCGATACTCTTGAATGAGCCTCGGGAACGATGTGCGGGCAAAAAATTCGACGATCAGCTTTTTGGTATGCTCTTCGCTGGTTAAGTATGTGATTTTCACGAGATCACCTCCTTAGGCTGTATGTTTGCTATTGCTAACGCTTTTGGTAAAAAAAATATCATCAAAGTTAACTCCTAGAGCGTCACAAATTTTTTTCGCTGTGCTTGGGCTTACATTTCGATTTTTTTTCTCGATTTGGCTGATAAAACCACAGCTTAAACCAGCTTTACGCGCGAGTTCACGTTGTGAAAATCCTTTTTTGATGCGAATATCTATTAGCGCGTCGATTTTTGTTTTAATCATGTCTTTCCTCCTCTCGTTTGCTTCTGTAAACATTTTAACATGGTCGTATGCAGTTGTAAACACTTTTTTATATTTTTTTCGGGAAAAAATTTTTTAGAGTGGTTGCTTTTGCTATGATAGAGTTATCAAATGTAATCACTAGGGGTATTAATATGGATTTTGCAGATGCGCTTAAAAAGCTGAGAAAAAGTAAAGGTTATTCAATTCGGCAATTAGCTCTTTATTCTGGTGTGTCTGCCGGATTCTTATCTCAGATCGAAAACAAAAAAAGGGGTATACCATCACCTGATATTTTAAAAAAATTATATAAACCTCTTGGAATTACATATGAAGAAATCATGAGATTAGCCGGTTATATGGATAATGAAAAAGTCAATGAATCAATTGCGACATATGGTTTAGACGAAGATATTGAAAAACTCCTGAGTGATCCAGAGTTCATGATCGCCTACAAAGAAATGCCGGGCACTCCAGAGGAAGCCAAAGAAGAACTCATACGCTTTATGAAGTATCTAAAATATGAGGAAGAAAAAAAGAAAAAGAAATGACACCAAGACATGTATCACGGCTATTTATGCATGTCTAATTTTATAAAGGGGGAATTAAAGATGGGATTTTTTGTTAAAAAAGTGACATGTGCTATATGCCAAAAAGAAATCGGATTAAATCGATTCAGAATCGCCGACAAACAATGGATATGCCCAAAATGTTATAAAATGGCTGGGTTGAAACTGACAGATAATACATCAAAGATGAATGTCGATGACATCAAAGCTCGTATGAAAGCAAAAGAAGAAAACCAAAAAAAATTGGATGCCTTTAATCCAACAAAGAAAATAGGATCTTTCATGGAATTCGACGATAATCAAAAGCAATGGGTAGTTCTCTCTGGAATCTTAGGAAAAAGAAATAAATCAACTGTTTATAATTATAGCGACATCGTCGACTTTGAACTTCTGGAAGATGGCGAATCCATTGCAAAAGGTGGCCTCGGAAGAGCACTTGTTGGTGGCGCGCTTTTTGGCGGCACAGGTGCGATCGTCGGTGGAATAACTGGTAAGCGTAAACAAAAAGGAATCTGTAACAGTCTAAAAATCAAAATTACCGTGAATGACATAAATAATCCAACTGTCTATGTGAATTTCATTACTTCAAGCACTAAAAAAGATGGAATGATTTATAAGTCGATGATGAAGAATGCCCAAGAGTGCTTATCGACTTTGCAAGTGATTTGCGATCAACAAAAACGGAAAGAAAATAAATCATCTGATACAAACGTCGATGAAATAAGAAAATATAAAGAATTACTAGATGATGGAATCATTACCGAAGAAGAATTTGAAGCAAAGAAAAAAGAATTATTAAATATATAAGGTGGCCATATTTTGGTACACCTTCTTTTATAAAATAAAATAGAACATATGTTTGTATATTAAAAGGGGGAATTCCGGTGCACTATACGATGTTAGAAGATTTCGCAAAAGCGCTTTATTTGCGGATGGGAATAACTTCACCGGAAGAGATTGATATGAATGAAATCGCCGCTATTTTGGGAATACGAATCATCCATACGCCTTTTAGCAGCCGAGCTTTTACCCGGCCGTTTGTCGGCATAAATCTACTAGACTCATTATCTCCTCAACAACAATGGGAAGATTTTGGACATGAGCTGAGACATATTTTATTTGATTCCGGGATTCAATTTCTTCTACCAAATTCATTGGTGAAATATATAGAGTGCAAAGCTAATAGCTTCATGTATCACTTTTGTGTGCCGACATTCATGCTAGAAAAACTTATTTTTCCCGATTATAATGCTGCGTTTTTTATTGCGACTACTTTTAATGTCACCTTAAAATTCGCGGAAAAACGACTCAATCAATATAAATGTAAACTACATCAAGAAAGGATGCTCATATCATGATGAGAGCAGGTATATATATTCGGGTGAGCACAGAGGAACAAGCTAAAGAGGGATTTTCCCTAACCGCCCAACGCGAACGGCTTGAGGCATACGCCAAATCGCAAGGATGGGATATTGTTGGATATTATACGGATGAGGGTGTATCAGCAAAAGATACAAACCGGCCAGAGCTCAAGCGCATGATTGACGACATCAAGAATGGCCGCATAGACATTGTTTTGGTCTATCGTCTGGATCGGCTGACCCGATCTGTTCTTGATCTATATCAGCTATTGGAAATTTTTGAAAAGCATAATTGCAAGTTCAAATCTGCGACAGAGGTTTATGATACAACCACGGCGATCGGAAGGTTATTCATTACGCTCGTCGCTGCTCTTGCCCAATGGGAACGCGAAAATCTGGGTGAACGTGTTCGCATGGGAATGGCCCAAAAAGTGCGTGAAGGTGGTTGGCATGGGAGCCCTCCGCCATATGGATATGACTATATCAATGGTGAGCTTCAACCAAATCCAAAAGAGGCTCCGGTTGTGAAGAAGATTTTTGATCTATATTTATCAGGTTTGAGCGATAGGAAAATAGCAATATATTTGAATCAAAATGGCATTCCAACAAAAATGGGGAAAATTTGGACGGAGCACCGAATCAAATATATTTTGCAAAATCCGCTTTACATCGGAGCGCTTCGGTGGGGTGTCAGAGTGAATCGAGAAGATGGGTTCATTGTTGAAAATTCGGCACCAGCGATTGTTGACAAAAAAACATTTGAACAAGCACAAATAGTACGCTCTTCTCGCCGCACATATCATAGCCGAGCCGCGACAAGTCAATTTATTTTTTCTGGAATTGTTTGCTGTGCTCGGTGTGGTTCGGCGATGAAAGGCCACAAAAAAATAGATAATAACAAATGTTATAAGTCATATCGATGCAGAAGATCGCTTGTCAAAGAATGTTCTATGCCGATGATCTCGGAAAGAATTTTGGAAAAGAATTTCATTCGATATTTTGAAGATCTGAATATCGAAAATGAAGCAAGATCAGCCATTATTGAAGAGAAACGCAATGATCAATATGAAAAACAGATGAATGATTTGCGATCGGAATTGAATCGGATTAGGAATAGACGCGAGAAATGGCAATATGCTTGGGCAAACGAGTTGATTAATGATGAAGAATTCACCAAGAGAATGGCCGAGGAACAAGAAAGGGAAACCGAGGTCAAACAAAAATTGAATGAAATGAATATCAAGCAATCGAATCAGGAATTTAATGATGAGATAATTACTCTTTTGTCTAATGCGATTGCAAACTGGAATTTGCTTTCGGCTAATGAAAAAAAGCAGCTATTACAGATGACAGTGGATAAAATTGTTGTCGATAAAGTCGATGCAAAAAGAAGGGATGATCGGGTAAAAATCCTAGAAGTCGTGTTTAAATAGTCTTTTTTCATGCCTGCCATATAAACAGGTGAGCCCGTTTATATGGTAGGCATGAATTAGCATATAGAGGCTTGATTTTCACCAAGTAGGAATGTATGTTCTTATTTGGTGATCGTATGGTTAAACATTGGATAGATGAGAAAGGCCGCCTCGTCGGCCGGTGCACATACTGTGCGCGCATCGGCCGCGCGGAGTCTGCGGAAATTGCCGCTTCGATATCTTGGTGATGGTCGTGTACCGGGGTGGGAGTATTGCCCGAATTGTTATGAAGCTGTGTTGAAGGCGTTTCGTGAACTGCCTTGGCTTGAGGAAATTGAAGGTGAATAAAAAAAAGCCGCCCTGGGTGGGCGGTAATATTTCAATTCTCGTCAAAATTATCTTGTTCTCTTTGTTCTATCTCTTTCAACCCTTTTTCGATGGCT
>Ga0207747_1000697_pt1 | contig 32840 bp, 32 predicted proteins | sample HigsolmetaGSP11D_FD_184839 | JGI IMG/M metagenome (GOLD analysis project Ga0207747, IMG submission 184839) | High solid enriched microbial communities from the Joint BioEnergy Institute, USA - SP1-1-D (SPAdes) | ecosystem: Engineered > Bioreactor > SSF (Solid state fermentation) > Aerobic >...
CGGGTCGCTCCCGTTTTGGAAGGACTGAACAATCAAAGAGAAGTTTTCGTCTGGAAATTCTGTATGGCAATGACACAGACAATCCGTAGTGGACTTACTTGAGGAAAGTAGTGGTGAATTCCATGAGAGACCTCAAGAGGGTGGAGCCAGAACAGGTTTATTGAAAGAGGATACAAATGGGTCATTGAGGGGAAACTCAAGGAAAGCATATTGGCGAATTTCTAAAAGTCCAATATTACACAAAACCCTTGGTAACTCCTACTGGAATCACCAAGGACTGAAAAGCCTGTATGAAAAGTATTGTGACAAGCGTCATTTATTTGATTGAACCGCCGTATACGGAACCGTACGTACGGTGGTGTGAGAGGACGGGGGCTAGTCACCTCCTCCTACTCGATTATCGTCAAAAAAGAACAGGAACTTGCCAGGAATTTCTTTTTTCAACAGATGCCGGAAATCGTTTGTTTGCGATACAGAATACATGTTTAAGATCAAAGTATCAAAATGATATCGCGGGCTTTTTTAATACAGTAATAAAAATGAAAGATGAAATACATTTTTAATGTGTATTAAAAAGGGTGTTTGTGTATTATAAGCATGAAAGGTTTTTCAGAAAACGCTTATACGTCAAGATTCGACATTGATACTCAAAAGTTGGCACGCATCTTGCATTATAAAAAGGCAGAAAAGCAAAAGAGGTAAATCAACAAAATTTGCAGAAGAATTTTTTCTACCTTATGGCGGAAAATGAGATAAAGAAAATCGCTTGATCCGACTTGTCGGTATTATCCCTTGATGGAAAGCCGGAGAAAATCCGCCGAGGCCTTCAAGAAAAAGTTCAGTAGTGAACAGGCTTACAGTTGGAGGTGGGATGAGAATGGATATACGACTCACTCGTATTGATGACCGTTTGATTCATGGCCAGGTTGCTACTGCCTGGTCGAAGGCAACGGGAATCGAACGAATTTTAGTGGTCAGTGATGAAGCCGCCCATGATGAGTTGCGAAAGTTTCTATTGAAACAAGCTACACCACCAAGCATCAAATCCCACGTCATTACGAAACAAAAACTGATTGATATCGATCAAAGCGGACTGTTTGACGGGACGAAGATTATGTTGTTGTTTGCTTCACCACAAGATGTACTGGAAGTAGTCCTCGCAGGTGTTCATTTAAAATCGGTTAATATCGGCGGGATGCGTTTTTCTGAAGGCAAAAAGATGGTCACAAATTTTATTTCCCTGGATAATGAGGATGTTCAAGCCTTTGTAAAGTTGGCCAATCTGGGGATCGAGCTTGAAATCCGCCAAGTACCTGCAGATCGGAAAACGGATCTGATGCAACTGATCAAAAAAGAAAAGTTGCTGCATGAATGAATTTTGGTTACAGGTTTTTTTATAACTATTTATATGATTCTTTAAGCTGTAACAATAATTATAAGGAGGTAAGAAGATGGTAGGGATTATCATTGCTACTCACGGTGAATTTGCCAATGGTATCCTGCAATCCGGATCAATGATTTTCGGGGAACAGGAAAATGTAAAAGCCGTTACATTAATGCCGAGCGAAGGACCTGATGATGTAAAGGCAAAAATGAAAGAAGCAATCGCCTCTTTCGACAACCAGGATGAAGTATTATTCTTAGTCGATCTTTGGGGTGGAACTCCGTTCAATCAGGCGAACAGTTTGTTTGAAGAACATAAAGACAAATGGGCAATCGTTGCCGGTTTAAATTTACCAATGTTAATAGAAGCTTTTGCATCGCGCTTCTCCATGAATACAGCGCATGAAATTGCTGCGCATATTTTGGGCGCAGGTAAAGAAGGGGTTAAAGTAAGACCGGAAAGTCTGGAACCGGCAGCACCAGCTGCTAAAGCTGCTGCAGGTCCGTCCAATGTAGGCGCTCCTGGTAAGTTTGAATACGTACTGGCACGGATCGACTCCCGTCTGCTTCACGGACAAGTCGCAACTGCCTGGACAAAAACAACACGGCCTACACGGATCATTGTTGTATCGGATGCAGTTGCGAAAGATGATCTTCGTAAGAAATTAATCCAGCAGGCTGCGCCTCCTGGTGTAAAAGCACACGTTGTTCCTGTCGCTAAAATGATCGAACTTGCAAAAGATGATCAGCACTTCGGCGGCCAGCGCGCACTGCTTCTTTTTGAAAACCCGCAGGATGCGCTCAGAGCGGTTGAAGGCGGCGTTCCATTGAAGACCATCAACGTCGGTTCCATGGCACACTCGCCTGGTAAAGTTCAGCCGAATAAAGTACTGGCCTTCAGCCAGGATGATATCGACACATTCAACAAGTTAAAACAGCTTGGTGTGAATTTCGATGTGCGTAAAGTGCCGAGTGATTCAAAAGGCGACATGGACGAAATTATCAGGAGAGCTCAAGAAGAGTTAAACAAACAAAATAAATCCTGATCATCAGGAGAAAAGGGAGGAATAATAATTATGGATTTGAATATTGTCCAAATGATACTAGTCTTTATCGTAGCATTTTTAGCTGGTATGGAAGGCATTTTGGATGAATTCCACTTCCACCAACCAATTATTGCCTGTACGTTAATAGGCCTAGTTACAGGAAACTTAGTACCATGTGTTATCCTGGGCGGTACGCTTCAAATGATCGCTTTAGGTTGGGCAAACATCGGGGCTGCCGTAGCGCCAGATGCTGCACTGGCATCTGTTGCATCAGCAATTATTTTAGTTTTAAGCGGGGCAGGTAAAGCCGGTGTATCTTCAGCAATTGCAATTGCCGTTCCGCTTGCCGTTGCAGGTTTGTTATTGACCATCATCTGCCGTACAATTGCAACAGCATTTGTACACTTTATGGATGCTGCAGCGAAAGAAGGAAGTATCGGCAAAGTTGAATTCTGGCACATCGTTGCGATCTGCATGCAAGGTTTGCGTATTGCCATTCCGGCTGCATTAATTCTGGCGATTGGTGCAGGACCGGTTAGAGGCTTGCTTGAAGCAATGCCAACCTGGCTGACAGACGGTTTATCCATCGGCGGGGGCATGGTCGTAGCCGTTGGTTATGCAATGGTTATTAACATGATGGCGACACGGGAAGTATGGCCGTTCTTCATTATTGGTTTTGTATTAGCGACTGTTTCTTCGATCACACTTATCGGTCTTGGCGGTATCGGTATCGCACTCGCTCTCATCTATTTAGCGCTTTCGAAACAAGGCGGTTCAGGTAATGGCGGCGGAAACGCAAACATCGGCGATCCGTTAGGCGATATTATTGACAATTACTAAGAAGGAGGCGGACAGGAAAATGGCTCAAGAATTAAAATTATCTAGAAGAGATCGTATTTCTGTATGGTGGCGTTCAACTTTCATCCAAGGTTCCTGGAACTATGAACGTATGCAAAACGGCGGCTGGGCATATACAATGATTCCTGCCATCAAAAAATTATATAAAACAAAAGAAGATCGTGCTGCTGCACTGCAACGTCACCTGGAGTTCTTTAATACTCACCCTTACGTTGCTTCACCGATTATTGGTGTAACGCTGGCACTTGAAGAAGAACGTGCTAATGGGGCACCGGTTGACGATGTAGCCATTCAAGGGGTTAAAGTCGGTATGATGGGGCCTTTGGCTGGTATCGGGGACCCGGTTTTCTGGTTCACAGTTAAACCAATCCTTGGTGCGTTAGCAGCTTCTCTTGCAATTACCGGTAACATCCTTGGCCCGATCATCTACTTTGTTGCTTGGAATATTATCCGTATGGCATTCATGTGGTATACACAGGAATTTGGTTACAAAGCCGGTTCCAGAATTACGGAAGACTTGTCCGGCGGAATACTTCAGGATATTACAAAAGGTGCATCTATTCTTGGTATGTTCATTCTGGGTTCATTGGTTAACCGCTGGGTATCGATAAAATTCACGCCAATTGTATCTAAAGTTAAACTCGATAAAGGCGCGTATATTGACTGGGATAATTTACCTTCCGGAGCACAGGGAATTAAATCCGCGCTGGAACAACAAGCTGCCGGACTTTCATTGGATTCCACGAAGGTAACAACTTTACAAGACAACTTGGACAGCTTAATTCCTGGCCTGGCTGCACTGCTGTTAACACTTCTTTGCATGTGGTTGCTGAAAAAGAAAGTATCTCCGATTATCATGATTCTCGGGTTGTTCGTGGTTGGTATCGTCTTCCACTTAATCCACTTGATGTAACAAAAAATGCCTGGGCTTTTGCCCGGGCTTTTTCAAAATCAAATAATAATGGATGGTGGAAACCGGCTTGTAAATATGTCCTGAAAACACGGTACGAAGCGAATTATGATGAATACGGTATTAGCGGCTGCCCAGCACTTTTTCCGGTATCTTTTGCTTAAAGCATTAACCCGCTTTATAATAAATAATGATTAAAGGTAAGAAATGGAGTAGATCAAATGGTCCAATCAATCAACACAAAAGTCGATTTAGTCACGAATGCAACCTCACATATGGGACTTGCAGATTATGGTAAGATCATGATTGGAGATAAAGGATTTGAATTCTACAATGACCGTGATGCACGAAAATTTATTCAAATTCCGTGGGAAGAAGTGGATTACGTGATCGCATCCGTCATGTTCAGAGGAAAATGGATTCCCCGTTTTGCGATTAAAACGAAGCGAAACGGGATGTTTACTTTTTCTTCCAGGGATCCAAAAAAAGTTTTAAGAGCGATTCGTGAATACGTTGACCCAAATCATATGGTTAAATCATTAAGTTTCTTTCAGGTTGTGAAACGCGGCTTGAAGCATCTGTTTAAATTTAAAAAGAAATAGTTTTTTATATGAAGACAGGTTGAAACTTGTCTTTTTTTATCTGCCTGAGACGGCATGTTTGTCGTGGAACCAGATAATAAACGCCGGCTGTTTTTATCCGGTACTGGAACGGGTCCGCTGCCCCTGTCAGCGGTTTTTTGACCTGGAAAAAGCGGATGCAGCCCCCGGAACGTTGTAATTTTGCAAATGTTATGATATGTTTTTTATGAAAGGCATCAGGGATTTTGGCAACAGCGCATCTTTTTTTGTACCAAACTGTAAGTGCTTACAGTTTGACAAATTGTTGAACGGAGGATGGATATGGGAAATACAATGCAATTTGTCCCGGGGCTTGAAGGTGTTGTCGCTGTTGAAACGGGAATCTCTTTTCTCGACACGGTCGAAAGTGAGATTGTTTTAAAGGGGTATGACTTAATCGAATTGTCAAAGTCAAAAGGCTATTTAGACATCGTGCATTTGCTTATGGAAGGCTCGCTTCCGAATGAAGCCGAGAAAAAAGCGCTGGAAGAAAGTTTGAAGAAAAACTATCACGTTCCGGAAGCCGTGATGGAAATGATAAAGCTGCTGCCGGAATCCACTCATCCAATGGACGCACTCCGCACAGGGGTTTCAGCACTTTCCGGTTATGATAAAGATATTTTGGATCGCTCCCATGAGTCGAATTTAAACCGTGCGTACCATTTGCTCGGAAACGTCCCGAATATCGTCGCAAACAGCTACCATATTTTAAACGGCGAAGAAACGGTCGAGCCGCGGCAGGATTTGTCGTACAGCGCAAACTTTTTGTACATGATCACCGGGAAAGTCCCGTCCGAAATGGAAGAAAGGATTTTTGACCGCTCCCTTGTCCTGTACAGCGAGCATGAACTGCCAAATTCCACCTTTACGGCAAGGGTCATTGCATCCACGCTTTCCGACTTGTACGGCGCATTAACAGGCGCAGTGGCTTCGCTAAAGGGGCATCTGCACGGCGGTGCCAACGAAGCAGTCATGGAAATGCTGAAGGAAGCTGGCACGGTGGAAAAATTTGAAGAATTGCTGTATACAAAACTGAAAAACAAGGAAAAAGTCATGGGCTTCGGCCACCGTGTGTACATGAAAAAGATGGATCCGCGCGCCCTCATGATGAAAGAAGCGTTAAAAGAACTAAGTGAGGCGAAAGGGGACAATACGCTCTTTGAAATGTGCGAGGTCGGCGAAAAAATCATGGCGCAGGAAAAAGGGCTTTTCCCTAATTTGGATTACTACGCCGCGCCTGTTTATTGGATGCTCGGCATTCCGATCCCGCTTTATACACCGATTTTCTTCAGTTCAAGGACAGCCGGACTAAGTGCGCACGTGATGGAGCAGCACGAAAACAACCGCTTGTTCCGCCCACGTGTAAACTATAGAGGCCCACGCGGTTTGCATCCAAACGACTAAACATGCAGGAAAGGGGAAAACAAAAAATGGCCGGTACAACAGCAGCAAATGAAAAAGTTGATAAAAGAGATGCATTGGTTGAAGAAATTGCACGTTATGTTTATGAAACGGAGATTACAAGTCCGGAAGCTTTTGAGACAGCGCGTTACGGGCTTTTGGACACGCTCGGCTGCGGTATCCTTGCCCTCCAGTTCCCGGAATGCGTAAAAATGCTCGGGCCGGTTGTGCCGGGAACGATTGTGCCGAACGGGACGCATGTGCCGGGTACTTCCTACGTGCTCGATCCAGTGCAGGGCGCGTTCAATATCGGCTGCATGATCCGCTGGCTCGATTATAATGATACTTGGCTTGCCGCGGAATGGGGCCATCCTTCCGATAACTTGGGCGGCGTCCTCGCAGTCGCGGATTATGTAAGCCGGACACGCGTGGCAAACGGGAAAGATCCACTAAAGATGCGCGATGTGCTCGAAGCTATGATTAAAGCCCATGAGATCCAGGGTGTGCTGGCTTTGGAAAACAGCTTAAACCGCATCGGGCTTGACCATGTATTATTTGTTAAAGTGGCAACGGCCGCTGTCACGGCAAAAATGCTCGGCGGGGGACTGGAAGAAATTATGAACGCCGTTTCCCATGCCTGGATTGATAATGCGCCTCTCCGCACATACCGTCATGCGCCGAATACCGGTTCACGCAAATCATGGGCAGCTGGTGATGCGACGAGCAGGGGCGTTGCACTTGCCCTCATCGCCATGAAAGGGGAAATGGGCTATAACACGCCGTTGTCCGCACCGGGCTGGGGCTTCCAGGATGTCCTCTTTAAAGGGAAAGAATTGACACTGGCACGGCCGCTCGGCTCCTATGTCATGGAAAATGTTTTATTCAAAGTATCGTATCCTGCCGAGTTCCATGCGCAGACAGCTGCGGAAGCTGCGGTAAAGCTCCATCCGCTGGTCGCCGAAAGGCTGGATGACATCCAGAGCATTACGATCACGACGCATGAGTCCGCGATCCGCATCATTGACAAAACAGGTCCGTTACGTAACCCTGCCGACCGCGACCACTGCATCCAGTATGTTACGGCTGTCGGTTTGATCAAAGGCAATATTACGGCCGATGACTATGAAGACGATGCAGCGAAAGACCCGCGCATCGATGCACTAAGGGAAAAAATGAGCGTAGTGGAAAACAAACAGTACAGCATCGACTACCTCGATCCGAACAAGCGCTCAATCGCCAATGCAGTGCAAGTCTTTTTCAAAGACGGCACGAGCACGGAAAAAGTCGAGGTTGAATATCCGCTCGGCCACCGCTTCAGAAGGGAAGAAGCGATCCCGAAAATCATCTGCAAGTTTTCGAATAACCTGGCGACCCATTATTCGGCCAAGCAGCAGGAACGGATCAAAGCAGCTTGCCTGCAGGGGGAAACGCTTGAAAAGATGAACGTGAATGAGTTTGTCAATCTATTTACCTTGTAGAAAGGGTGTTGCACCATGGTTTGGATTGTCAATCAGCCGTCTTCGCAGGAGGTGCTTGCAAAGCGGTTTAAAGAGCTGATGCAGGCGCCGGGCATTTTGCAAATCCCGGGCACACATGATGCAATGGCAGCATTGGTTGCGAAAAATACGGGTTTTGAGGCGCTTTACCTGTCCGGCGCCGCTTATACCGCCAGCAAAGGGATCCCGGATCTCGGCATGATCACATCGAGTGAAATGGCGGAGCGCGCGCGTGATATTGTGCGCGCGGCCGATCTCCCGGTGCTTGTCGATATTGACACCGGGTTTGGAGGTGTGCTGAATGTTGCCCGGACAGCGCGTGAAATGGTTGAAGTGGGGGTTGCGGCCGTGCAAATCGAAGACCAGCAGCTGCCTAAAAAATGCGGCCATTTGAACGGGAAACAGCTTGTTGAAGCGTCGGAAATGTGCGAAAAGATCAGGGCGCTGAAAGAAGTGGCTCCGACGCTTGTTGTCGTTGCCCGTACGGACGCAAGGGGTGTGGAAGGCGTGGAACAGGCTTTGGAGCGTGCAAATGCCTATGTAGAAGCAGGGGCGGATGCGATCTTCCCCGAAGCATTGCAATCTGCCGATGAATTCCGGATGTTTGTGGAAAAAATCAAAGCCCCACTTCTCGCGAATATGACAGAATTTGGCAGAACCCCGTATTACACCGCGGAAGAATTCGCGGATATGGGCTATGCGATGGTCATTTATCCGGTCACATCGCTGCGCGTCGCCGCAAAAGCATATGAACGGGTATTTGAAAAGATCAAAAACGAAGGCACGCAAAAAAATGCCCTTTCCGATATGCAGACAAGGAAAGAACTGTACGGCATCATTTCTTATGATGAGTTTGAAGCGCTCGACCGGTCGATTGCCAAGACGATTCTTCCGGTCACACCGGATAAATGAACATAAACCAGCCTAGAAAGGTTCTCCTTTCCGGGCTGGTTTTGCTGCTTTAATATTACCCGTTTGTCTTTTGTCCACTTTGCCTGTCCCTTTTTGCCTGACGTGGGCTTCCTCTTTTTTCACCGTTTCAGATATATGTTCAGTATCTTCGACAGTGCGTTTACCGATGACGATTTCTTCTGTTTTCCCCGGTTTTTTGGTCACTTCTACCCGTTCTTCTACGATCGGCACTTTAATCGTTTCCGAACCGTCAACGGCTACATCTGTTTTTCCATCTTCCAATAGTAATCAGTGGTAAAGAAATCTTTGATTTATCCCAAAGCGAACCGTTTTGTTCTTTTTGGAGTGTCGCCGAATGATCAACATTGCGCCGGTCCGGTTTTCTAGTTAACCAGTATCATTTCCATTCGTAATGACTGAAATATTGGAATTGCTGTAGCCTTTTGTGGTTAACCGGTCCACTGCATCAATCGTATCCTGCAGAGTTGGGGAAATGCCGACAACTTTTTTGATACGTCTATCTTTCTCCATTGAGATGATATTGGACTTTTACTCGGTAGAAATAGGAGTAACCAGGTTTCATAGACTTTGACAGGAACAGAAAATTCGGCAAATATAGAAATGAAAGCGAAAAATGGAGGGAAAACCATGGAAGAATCAGTCTACCTTTCCCAAGATGCCGTTGGGCTGGCCCAACTGATCAAGCGGAAAGAAGTGGATGCAAAAGAAGTGCTGGAAGCGGCAATCGACCGTATTGAAAAAACAAACCAGGGCTTGAATGCCGTAATCCGGACGCGTTATGAAAAAGCAAGGGCGGAAGCAGAACAGATCAATTTGGATCAACAGCCGTTTGCCGGAGTACCGGTGTTATTAAAGGATATTTCGCAGGCGGTAAAAGATGAACCCCTTGCATCCGGCTCGAAATTGCTGCAAGGAAACCTCGCCAGGGAAGATTCCTATTTTACGGCAACATTAAGAGAAGCAGGTTTTTTGATCCTCGGCCATACGAATGTGCCGGAATTCGGGCTGAAAAATATTACGGAACCCGAGTTGTACGGGCCGGCAAGAAATCCGTGGAACCCCGGGCATTCGCCGGGCGGATCAAGCGGGGGCGGGGCGGCTGCCGTCGCATCAGGAATGGTGCCGGTCGCAGGTGGAAATGATGGCGGCGGTTCCATCCGCATCCCGGCTTCTTTTACGAGTTTAATAGGATTAAAACCGACGAGGGGGCGGACGCCGGTCGGGCCGGGAAGGGGACGGCAATGGCAGGGTGCCGCGGTTGATTTTGTGCTTACACGGACGGTCAGGGACAGCGCAGCGCTTCTTGACGTACTGCAAACGTTCCAGCCGGAAGCCGCATTCCAAACACCGCTTTTTTCGGGCAGTTATTTACAAGAAATCGAACGCAGCGGCGTGAAGAAGTACCGGATCGCCTTCTCCGTTGAATCCCCGGTCGGAACACCCGTCAGCCGCGAAGCAAAGCAGGCTGTCTATGAAACGGCCAAATGGCTTGAAACGCAGGGGCATGAAGTGGAAGAAGCGGAAAACGGTGTGGACGGCAGGCGGCTGATGGAAAACTATTATTTGATGAACTGCGGGGAAATGGCCGCTGAAATGATAGACTTGGAAAAAGCAATGGGGCGCCTGCTTACAGAAAAAGACATGGAAATCGTTTCATGGGTGCTGTATCAAGCCGGAAAAAATGTAACAGCCGCCGAATATGCACGCAGCCTTGCCGAATGGGACACAGCCGCAGCACAAATGGCCGAATTCCATCAAACATACGATCTTTTTATGACGCCGGCCACCGCTTTTTCGGCACCGAAAATCGGGGAACTGACGCAAACTTGGGAGGAAAGGGAAAAACTGCTCCGGGTTACCGACCTGCCGAAAGAAAAACAGCAGGCCCTTGTCTATGAAATGTTTGAGCCGAGCCTGACATTTTCCCCGTTTACACAGTTGGCGAATTTAACCGGACAGCCGGCTGTCAGCGTGCCTGTCCATTTAACGGCAGACGGACTTCCGATTGGTGTCCAGTTGATTGCTCCAAAAGGAAATGAGCACTGGCTGTTTGATGTGTCCTGTGCGATTGAACAGTCCGAACTTTGGGTTGGGACGCAAGAAAATCTGAATTTTTGAAACCGATGCCAAAACAATATTTTCAAAGGTGTTTTTTCGCGGTACAATATAGTAAGAATAATCAAACAAAGGGAGCATGAACATGGAGATGATGATTGAACAGTTTTTACATTTGCCGACAACCTGCATATCCGATGCGATGAATGGAATGAACAACCTCGATCCGGAGATCAAGCCTTTAAACGATGGTTTTAGATTAGCCGGCCGGGCTTTTACAGTGAAAATGCCGGTCGGGGATAATCTTGCGGTGATTCAGGCAATACGGGAAGCAAAACCGGGGGATGTGCTGGTGATTGATTCAAAAGGCGATTTATACCGGGCGATTGCCGGTGATTTTGTTCTCGGGATGGCGAAAACGCTCGGCATCCAAGGTGTTGTCGTTGACGGCGTGATCCGCGATATTAAAGGAGTTTTGGCGTTGGATTTTCCGGTCTTTGCAAAAGGTACAACCGTTGCAGCCGGCGGAAAGGCGGGAAACGGCAAAGTGAATGTCCCAATCTCTTGCGGCGGCGTACCGGTACGCCCCGGGGATATCATTGTCGGGGATGCGGACGGGGTTGTTGTCGTGCCCCGGGAGAAAGAAGAAGAAGTCTATCAAAAAGCGGCGAATAAGCTGAGAAAAGACGAAGAGCGGGAAGCAAAGGTAAGCGGCAACCGCGAAGAGATTTTGAAATACTTGGACAAGATGCTGCAAAAAGCAGGGAAAACGGTGTAAACAATTTTTTGTTGTGCAACCGGGATTTCATGTTACAATAATAAACAGAAGGATTTGGTCCGCATTGATGATGAACAGAGCCGAATAGGAAAAGAGCAGGGGAGCCGGTTTGGCTGAGAGGATGCGGTTTGGCATCGACCCTTTAACCTGATCTGGATAATACCAGCGTAGGGAGCCATATAAAGAATCATGTTTTGGGAATGACTGGCTTTCTTGCGCACGCAATGAAAGCCTTTTTTATTTATTGACCAAAGGAGGAGAAAATCATGGGAAAATCAAAGCAAGTAACCGTTTCGTTTTCGGTGGTTCCGCATATCAAAACCGATGACTTATATGGTGTCGTCGACCGCGCGATTGAAGTGGTCCAAAAATCCGGCGTGCGTTATGAAGTCGGCGCGATGGAAACCACGATGGAGGGCGATTTGGACGAACTGCTTGAAATCATTAAAAAAGCGCAGGATGCCTGCATCGAAGCCGGGGCCATTGATGTGGTCACCTCGATCAAGATCCATTACCGCCCAAGCACCGGGGTGACGATTGATGAAAAAATTGCAAAGTACCGCACACAAGCGCCGCAGCCCGTTCGTTAACGCTTGCCTCACTGCTGCCTGGCTCGTCTTTCTGCTTTTTTTATGGCAGGCGGTTACGACAGGGTTTCATGTTAGTGAATGGATGCTGCCGAAGCCGACGGAGGTGTGGCAGGAAATGGCAGGCATGAAAGGGATGATTTGGCCCAATATTTGGCAAACTTTAAAAGAAGTACTGATCGGGCTAACCTTTTCCATTGCCATCGGTGCGGCCATTGCTGTCTTGATGGACATGGTTCCCATTTTCCGGGCGTTCATCCAGCCGCTGCTCGTGGTCTCGCAAACGGTACCGATTGTGGCGATTGCACCACTTCTCATCGTCTGGTTTGGTTTCGGCCTGCGCCCAAAAGTGATCGTTGTGATTTTGGTCTGCTTCTTTCCGCTGGCGTTAAGCATTTTGGAAGGGTTCCAAACCGTGGACAAGGATCTGATCAAACTTTTAAAGACGATGCATGCGACAAAATGGCAAGTGTACCGGAAAGTCAAATTTCCGGCTGTGCTTCCCTATTTTTATTCCGGCTTAAAAATCGCCGTTACATATAGTGTGATGGGCGCCATTATCGGCGAGTGGCTCGGCGCAAGCGAAGGGCTCGGCGTCATGCTGACAAGGGCAACGAAATCTTTTATGACCGCCCGCCTGTTTGCCATCTCGGCCATCATTGTAGCACTGACATTTCTTTTATATGGCGCCGTTGAAACGCTGCAAAGATTATCTGCGCCATGGTTTTACAGAAAGGAAGACGATCAATGAAAAAAATTTGGATTGTGCTATCTGCTGTTATGCTGCTTCTTGCGGCGGGATGCTCCGGCAGCGGGAAGAAAAGCAGCAGCAAAAAAGCGCTGCAAAAAGTGACGGTTGTACTGGACTGGTACCCGAACACAAATCATACCGGCCTGTATGTGGCCAAAACGAAAAACTACTATAAAAAACAAGGCTTGAATGTAAAAATCATCCAGCCCGGCGACAATATTACCGCTGAACAAATGGTTGCATCCGGCAAAGCCGATTTCGGGATCAGCTACCAGGAAAATGTGACAACAGCCCGGGTGGAAGGTATTCCGATTGTTTCGATTGCCGCCATTATCCAGCACAACACATCGGGTTTTGCTTCCCTGAAAAAGGACAATATCACCTCGCCGAAAGATTTTGAGGGGAAACGTTACGGGGGATGGGGCTCCCCATCTGAAGAAGCTGTGATTAAAACAGTCATGGAAAAATACGGTGCCGACTACAGCAAAGTCAAAAACATCGTGCTCGGGCAGACGGATTTTTTCAAATCGATCGGGCGTGAAGCCGATTTTGAATGGATTTATTACGGCTGGGACGGCATCCAGGCAGAGCGTGAAGGGAAAAAATTGAACATTATCCTGGTGAAAGATTTGGATCCTGCACTTGATTATTACAGCCCTGTCATTATTACAAGCGAAAAGCTGGCGAAAGATGATAAAAAACTTGTCAAATCTTTTATGAAAGCTACTGCGCAAGGATATGAGTTTTCGATTAAGCATCCGGAGCAGGCGGCCGATATTTTTATCAAAGACGTGCCGGATACAAATAAAGGCCTGATCCGTGCAAGCCAAAAATGGCTGAGCACAAAATACCAGGATGATGCGAAGGAATGGGGGGTTCAGAAGGAAGAAGTGTGGAGCAGGTATATGAACTTCCTTTATAAACATAAGGTCATCAAGAAAAAAATTGACATCAAAGCTGCCTACACAAATGAATTTCTTCCTGGACAGCCATGATGTACTTGCAAATTGACGGCGTTTCGAAAACGTTTGGGGGAAATAAAGTATTATCCGATATCCGCGCCGACATCCGGGAAGGCGAGTTTTGCGCATTTGTCGGCCCGAGCGGCTGCGGGAAAAGCACCTTGCTGAATATCATTGCCGGCATCGAAAAGGCGGACAGCGGGGAAGTGAGGCTCTGCAGCCGGCCGTCAGCTGTTCAGGATGCGATTAGTTTTATGCCACAGCAGGATTTGCTTTTGCCATGGCGGACCGCACTGCAAAATATCGTCCTTCCGCTGGAAATGAAGGGTATGCCGAAACGGGATCGTATTTCCAGGGGAAGGGATGTGCTTCGGCAATTCGGGCTGGAAGATTATGCGGACCACTATCCTTCTTCTTTATCCGGAGGCATGCGGCAGCGGATCAGTTTTTTGCGGACGTATTTGTGTGAAAAGCCGCTCATGCTGCTGGACGAGCCGTTCGGAAAGCTTGATGCTTTTACGAAAATGGATGTCCACCGCTGGCTTCTCGATTCATGGGAGAAAGGGAACCAGACAATCTTAATGGTGACCCATGATTTGGATGAAGCGATTTTGTTATCGGACCGCGTCTTTGTGATGTCGCAGCAGCCATCGTCAATTATCCACGAGCTGAAAGTGAACCTGCCGCGGCCGCGCAAACTGGACATGCTCGCTTCAGAAGAATTGAAAAAAGATAAGGATGAACTGTTAAGTGAACTTGCTTCCTTTTTAGGAAGGTGACAAGAATAAGCGGAACTGGCAATGTCGAATGATGAAAAAAGGTGTTGATGCCTGGGCATCAACACCTTTTTTAATGATTCAGCATATTGAATGCCGCAAATTTTTCGACGACAAGGCCTGTATGGTCAATTTTGGCTGCTTCTACTGACATATGGGGAAAATGCGCCTGAAGCGTTTCCGCCATTGCTTCTGCACGACCGAACGGCACCAACGAAATGATCGTCGGGCCGGCGCCGCTGATCACAGTGCCGTATGCGCCGAGCGATTTGGCCAACTGCCGGATTTCCATAAATTCCGGAATTAATTTGATCCTGTACGGTTCATGAAAACGGTCCTGCTCCATCATTTTGCCGGCCAGTTCATACTGCCCGCCGATGAGTGCGGCGATGAAAAGATTGCTGGCTGCGCTCCCCTTTACAGCTTCTTTCCTAACATAAAATTCAGGGAGCACTTTCCGCGCGTCTTCTGTTTTCAGTTCATAATCCGGGATAAACAGCAGCAAATCGGCCATAATGTCAAAAAATGGTACAACTTCGAATCGTCCGTCCCCATGCTCCGCCGAGACAATCAGCCCGCCAAATAACGACGCAGCAACATTATCGGGATGCCCCTCAATCTTGGAAGCGAGATCCAGTTTCTCCTGCGGGGAAAGGCCGAGATTTCCGGCGTAGTTGGCCAGTTCTATTCCGGCGACCACAGCCGAGGCGCTGCTTCCGAGCCCGCGGGCGAGAGGGATTTCGCTGTCTACAACCACTCTGCACGGGGCAAGAGAAGCGTGATGCAAATCAGCGGTTTGCCGTGCAATTTTTAAGATAAAAGGATCACCGTCTGCCGGCAGCGGCGGCAAAAGCGGCGAAACCTGCTCAAAAACCCATTCATCATGATCATATACTTCGAGCGTCAAAAAGCGGTTAAGCGCCATCCCGACAGAGTCAAATCCGGGCCCGAGGTTTGCCGTGCTGGCGGGCACGCGGATTGTCAACCTGTTCATACATGGATCACATTTGAAAGATAGTCCATCACGGCTTTTTCATTAGCCGGCAGCACGGCAGGCCGGACATTTACTTGTGACATGGCAGTTTGCGGATCTTTTAATCCGTTTCCGGTGAGGACGGCAACAACCTTGCTTCCTTTTTTGATCTGTCCCGTTTTCACCTGCTTGATCACACCGGCGATTGAAGCGCATGAACCGGGTTCGGCGAAAATCCCTTCATTGCGGGCAAGCAGCTGGAAAGCTTCCAAAATTTCCGGGTCTGAAACCGAATCGATGTCACCGTTGGATTCATCGCGGGCAGTAACAGCCAATTTCCAGCTTGCCGGATTGCCGATGCGGATTGCCGTTGCAACGGTTTCCGGATTTTCGATGACGCGGTTTTGGACAATCGCCGCGGCGCCCTCCGCCTCAAAGCCGTGCATTTCCGGCAACCCTGTCCGGAACTTTTCATGGAATTCTTTAAACCCTTTCCAATAAGCACTGATGTTTCCGGCATTTCCGACCGGGATCGCAAGCACATCCGGCGCCGAACCGAGCTGTTCGCAAATTTCGAATGCGGCCGTTTTTTGGCCTTCCAAACGGTAAGGGTTGACGGAGTTTACAAGCGTGACCGGCGATGTTTCGCTCACCTTCCTTACGATTTTCAGCGCTTGGTCAAAATTGCCTTCAATTTCTACAATTTCCGCTCCGTACATCACTGCCTGGGCTAGTTTGCCGAGTGCGATTTTTCCGCTCGGAATGACGATAATCGCGCGGATCCCCGCTTTGGCCGCGTATGCAGCAGCAGAAGCCGAGGTATTTCCGGTTGAAGCGCAAATCACCGATTTGCTGCCGTTTTCGATCGCTTTGGCGACGGCCACCACCATACCGCGGTCTTTAAAAGATCCGGTCGGGTTTAAGCCTTCAAATTTTCCGTACAGTTCCACGCCGAGTTTTTCCGAGAGGCGCGCAAATGGAATGAGCGGTGTATTTCCTTCATATAAAGTCAGTTCCGGTGTCTTGTCTGTTACGGGTAAAAATGCTTCATACTGTATTAATAATCCTGGCCATTGATTCATATTTTACGCCTCTCCTTCAACAAGGTAATAGCTGTTCACTTCTTTAACGACAGGCATTTCGTTTAATTGCAGCAGTACTTTTTGGAAACGGTCAAGCGAAACTTTATGGGTTACAATGATGATTTCCGCAAGTTCATCCCGTTTATCAGGCGTCTGCAAAATCCGTTTAAAACTGATGTCCAATGCACTGAACGCAGAGGTAATTTTTGAAAAAGCGCCGACCTGATCCTTTAAATGCAAGCGGATATAAAACTGACCGTAGCGCTGATCGAGCGGCATCAATTTCCGTTCAAAGCGCGGGCCCCGCAAATTCCTGCCGTTCACACCGAGCTGCATGTTTTTAATGGCGGCGACCACATCGCTCACCACAGCTGTTGCAGTTGGCATGCTTCCGGCGCCCGGACCGTAAAACATCGCCTCTCCGATTGCTTCCCCGTTGATATAGACGGCGTTGAATTCATTTTTGACTGAAGCGAGCGGATGATTTTGGGCTACAAAAGTCGGCTGCACGCAGACTTCGATTTGCTCATCCTGGCACTCCGCCACACCGATCAGCTTCATCGTATAACCGAGCGTTTTCCCGTAATGCAAATCTTCCGATGATAGATTCGTAATCCCTCCCACCTCCACATCTTCCAGTTTTACATTTGTATAGAATGCAAGCCTTGCCAAAATCGCCATTTTCCTCGCCGCATCGAGTCCTTCCACATCCGCGGTCGGGTCGGCTTCGGCAAATCCAAGCGCCTGCGCATCTCTTAGCGCTTCTTCGTACGAAACACCTTCATCCATCATTTTCGTCAAAATGAAATTCGTTGTTCCATTGACAATGCCCATTACTTTTTGGATCCGGTCGGAAACAAGTCCGTCAGTCAGTCCCCGGATAATCGGGATCCCGCCGCCGACGCTCGCTTCATACAGTAGGTCGCATTGGTTTTTCCAGGCAAGTTCCTGGAGTTCCGGGCCGTATAAAGCGATTAAATCTTTATTGGCGGTGACAACATGCTTTTTATTTTCCAGCGCCTTTATAATGTATTGGCGAGCTTCGTTGACGCCACCCATCACTTCGACCACTACATCAATTTCCGGATCATTCAATATGTCATCGGGATTTAAGGTAATCGAGGCGGGATCAATTTCTATATCGCGGTCTTTTTCGATGTCGCGCACCAATATGCGTTTCACCTTCACTTCATATCCAAGCTGATGGACTAGTTCTTCCTGATGCTGGCGGATTAGTTTGACGACGCCGCAGCCGACGGTCCCTAAGCCGAGCAAGCCGATTGAAACGTCCGTTTTCATTTGATCACACCTCTTTATGTATTTTTGAAGAGAACAAATGTCTTTGTATAGTAGACATTAAAACATGATTAAAGAGGAAGATCAAGACTTTCTTTTTAAAAAAGTAGGAAAAATTTTTATGCACCAACAACGTGTCGGGGTTCCGCCTGCAGGCACAGTGCCAATATTTCTGCGTTGACCGCATCATTTTTACGGATGATGCCGGAAGCATGCGGCAAAAAGCGTTCGGCTGGTGAGACTGGGGTTTCCCCGCATATATCAATGCCGAAAACCTGTTTTTCTTCGAGAATAGCTGCTATATACGAAAATAGTTCCTGCTTGTCCATTACGCCCTGGTCCCAGTTTGTTTCGGCAAAATCCGGATCAAGGACATCTTTATCAATGCTGATGTAGGTCATATCGGTATGGATGGCTGATAAAACCAAATTACGGTCTTCATGATGCTGTTTCGTAAAAGGGAAAATTTGGACGGAATACGGAGGGCGGAAGTGTGCTTGAATCGAAGTCGGTCCGATCATGACCACTTTTTCAAGAAGCGGGTTGGTTTTCAGGGCGTAAGAGACCCAAGACCCGCATGAGAGCATTTTTTGTTCAAAACCGTTATCCATGTCGGGATGATTGTCGAACAGCACAAGGGTGAAAGGCTTTGGCGCCTCTTTTAAAAGCAGAGAAGAAACATAGTGGTAGTTGCCGCTGCCGAGAAAAGTAATGCCCCTTTGCGTACGGCGTTTCAGTGCGGCTTCAATTTTGCGGAGGGAATCTTCTTCGCAAAAAAGATTCGTATGGTGCAAGTTTTTTAGATTAATGGTTTCATGTGTAAAAGACTGGACTGTTTTCTGGTCGTCGTACGTTTCATCAAATGCCAAAATCGTTACACCTTTATGCAATAAACCCATCTTTCTCCATCTCCTTTAAGAATAATCGATCGGCTGCAAACAGGTTTCCTTGATGGCGGAATATTGAAACGATATTTGTTTCTATTCTATCATATTTGCCGGGGAATATGGAAAAAAGCCTTTCCCCTTTAAGAAAGAAAGGCTTATGTCCCGTTAATCAATTGCTTTCGGCACTTTTCGTACAAGGCTCATAGTGCCGGCGATCAGATAAAGCAATGCCGGAAGCCAGCCGATCCCGATGGAAAAAAAGAACATGAGCAAAGCCCCGATAATCAGCAAAATGCCTGCCAGTTTTGGGCCTTTATTGCCCCTTAGTTTTACAGCTGCAACAATGCCGAGCACCATGCCGATGGCAAGGATTACCGCAAGGCCCCAGCCGAGTGCCTGGAACGTATCCAATGCTTTTTGAACGTCGGCTTGCTGCAAAGCGGGTTCGTTATTGATTTCCTTTTGAAATTGGTTTACAAAATCCTGGTTTTTCAGCACAGCCGCGACAAAAATCACCATCAGCGCGGCAAGCCCGTTTAAGATCGCCCCAATCACACTCAGCACGATTTCACCGGTCCGTTTCATTCATTGCACCCCTTTTCTAAAATCTTATCAAAAGCATTCCTTCAAATACATACGTACAAAACAAGAAAAGGATTCTAAAATCGCAAATTTTATGTTCCTGCGCGCTGCCAGTGTTACAATAAAACTATCGGGATGGAGGTGTGTACTGATGTATATTTATACAAGCAGGGAACTCAAAGAGGCGGATCAATTGGCTGCTTCTTTAGGAATGGAAACGTTTGCGTTGATGGAAAATGCCGGGAGCGGCTTGTACCGGGAACTCGCCCCGTTGCTTTCGAAAGAGGAAGACGTTGCCATCCTTTCCGGCGAAGGAAACAACGGCGGCGACGGGATCGTGCTTGCCCGTTATTTAAAGCTGAACGGATACAAAGCGGACTTGATTTTTCCGTTAGGGCTGCCGCAAACAAAAGAAGCTTCACAGCATTTTTCCTATTTTAAAGCGTGCGGCTTTGAAGAGACCCCTTTTGGCCAAGGAAAAAAATACGACTGGATCATTGACGGGCTGCTCGGCGTCGGTGTGAAGCTTCCGTTAAGGGGGGAGCTAAAGGATGTCACAAAATGGATCAATGCGCAAGGTGCGAAAGTTGTGGCGATTGATGTGCCGACGGGTGCGGCGAGCGATACGGGCGAGGCGGATGAACACGCGGTTCGTGCGGATTACACATTTTCGCTACACGGGTTTAAGCCGTCAAGTTTTTTATTCCCTTCTTCCGATTATTTTGGGGAGACCCGGGTTATTGATATCGGTTTGCCGCAGACTTCCACATGGAAGGTGTGGACGGAAGAGGATGTTGCCCGCACGCTGCCGAAACGGGACGGCAATGTACATAAAGGTACATACGGCACAGGGCTTTTGGTTGCCGGGAGCGATGATATGCCGGGCAGCGCGGCACTGGCTGCAATCGGCGCCATGCGGATGGGCATTGGAAAGCTGTCGGTATTTACGGAAAGCGGCGCCAAAAATGTAATCGCCGCGCTCGTACCGGAAGCAACTTATATTCAAAGGGATTTTTCAAAGAAAATCGGAGACCTTGGCCAAAAATTTGCCGGGATTGCCATCGGTCCGGGGATTGAACCGAATGAGGCGTTTGAAGCCTTTATTGCTGCTGCATTTCAAGAACCGTTGCCGGTCGTGCTTGATGCAGGGGCGTTAAGCAAAAGGACGTACCCGAAAAGGACGGCACCAGTGATTGTAACGCCGCACCCGGGAGAATTTTCGCGTATGATAGATATACCTTCTAAAACCATTGCGGCCGACCGGATCCGGCTTGCTTCAGCTTATGCACGGGAACAGGGCGTTGTTGTCGTATTGAAAGGACAGTACACGGTTATTGCTTTTCCGGACGGCAGCGGCATTGTAAACCCGACCGGCAACGGCAGCCTGGCAAAAGGTGGAAGCGGAGATACACTGACAGGCATGCTCTTGGCAAATATATGTACGCATGATAACATCAAAGAAGCGGTTGCGAATGCCGTTTACATACACGGCGCCTGCGCAGACCTTTGGATCCGGGAAAACGGCGCTGCAACGCTCACAGCACATGATTTTTCCCAACTGCTCCCAAGAGTCATGCATAAATTGGAAAAGCTTTGCGTAAATTAGTCTGAAAAAGAGAAGCGCCACCCCATTCGAAAGTGGGGATTGTTTAACAAAGAGGTGATAGAAATATGCAGAAAATCAAAAAGGCGATTATCCCGGCAGCCGGTTTAGGCACACGTTTTCTGCCTGCAACAAAGGCGATGCCGAAAGAAATGCTTCCGATTGTCGACAAGCCTACGATCCAATATATTGTGGAAGAGGCAATAGACTCGGGCATTGAAGACATCATCATCGTAACCGGGAAAGGAAAACGGGCGATTGAAGATCATTTTGACCATGCTTTTGAATTGGAAGATAATTTGATTGCAAAAGAAAAATTCGATCTGCTTGAAAAAGTGCGTCAGCCTGCCGAAGTGGATATCCATTATATCCGGCAAAAAGAACCTAAAGGGCTGGGGCATGCCATTTGGTGTGCGCGCAAATTTATCGGGAATGAACCGTTTGCGGTGCTGCTTGGCGACGATATCATTCAGGCCGAACCGCCTTGTTTAAAACAAATGATAGATGTATTTGAAGAAGTCCAGTCAAGTGTGATTGCGGTCATGGAAGTGCCAAGGGAAGAAACGGACCGCTACGGCATCATTGACCCGCTCGGCCAAAAGGGTCGTTTGTACGACGTGAAAGGCTTTGTCGAAAAGCCGAAAGTGGAAGAGGCACCGTCCAATGTGGCGATTATCGGGCGCTATATTTTAACGCCGGAAGTCTTTAATTTCCTAGAACTGCAGCAGGTCGGCTCCGGGGGCGAAATTCAGCTAACCGATGCCATTGAAAAACTGAATGGCATCCAAAAAGTGTATGCTTATGCATATGATGGGAAGCGCTACGATGTCGGAGAAAAGTTCGGCTTTATCAAATCAACGATTGAAATGGCGCTCACCCGCGACGATCTGCGGGATGAACTGCTCAAGTATCTCGAAGATTTACAGTTGAAAATCAAAAACCATCTTATATAAAGGCTATGGATTGTTATCCGCCGCTCATCCTGCGGTTTTCCCGGTAACCGATCGGCGCCTGTTTTCGGCAGTGCCAGCATCTGCCGAAAACAGGCGCTTTTTTGATTTTACATGTCCAATTTTGGTTAGGATTGAAAAAATCGCCAACAAGTTTTAAGATGAAAACAGAAATAGAATGAAAGAGTGATGGAATGAAATCGCTGTATTTCAACGGGGAACATCTGGCGGCAAGGATCCTTTTCACGCTTGCCTGGTCACTTATAGGCGGTTATTTGTTCAGCCTTATCCATCTGCCGCTTCCGTGGTTGCTTGGATCTTTGGCCGCCGTCATGGCCGGTTCGCGGATCGGAAAGGTGAGGCTGTACTGGCCGCAACAGTTGCGTAATGCAGGGCTTATTATTGTAGGCTATACGATCGGGCTGTCTTTTACGAAGCAGGCGATCAAGGAAATGGTGCTGCAGCTGCCGCTCATGCTTTCCGTTACGGTGCTTTTGCTGCTTGCGAGCGCCGCTTTTGCCTGGGTGGTGTCGAAAGCGACCGGAATCAACTATCCGACGATTTTAACCGGCAGCATACCGGGCGGCTTATCACAAATGGTCACATTGGCGGAAGAAATGAAAGGCATTGACCTGACCGTGGTGACCTTTATCCAGGTGACAAGGCTGCTCATGATTGTGTTTTGCATCCCGCTCCTTGTGTTTAGCCCGCTTTTTCATGGCCCGGGCACAGGGGAAGCCGTTCGGCATACAGCTGGCAGCTGGCATGACCTGTCCCCGAATATTTTCCTTTTTGCCGTTATGTGCACCGTCTTCGGTATGCTCGGGAAAAAATTGAAACTGCCGACACCTTTCCTGCTCGGGCCGATTCTTGCCACCTGCCTGCTGAATCTCGCCGGGGTCGGTGGAAGCCGTTTGCCGCAATTGTTCATTGATATTTCACAAATCTTAATGGGCGCTTACCTCGGATTGATGATGAAACCGGAACAATTGAAAAATAAAGCAAGGGTCAGTTCCCTCTCTATCTTAACGGGCGCCGGGTTAATCACGGCTTCATTTTTTCTCGGATTTATTCTTGTAAAATTATACGGAGCGTCAGTGGTAACAAGTTTCCTGAGCGTTGCGCCAGGGGGGATGGACCAGATGGGGCTTTTGGCGCAGGAAGTCCATGCGAATCTATCGGTTGTTTCATCCTATCAAATGTTCCGGATTTTCTTCATTTTAACAGCGGTGCCGCCCGTATTAAGGTGGCTGTTTAAGCGCAGGCTACCGGCGGCTAAACAAGTAAATGGAAAGGAAGGCACACCTTGAAAAAAAGACTGGAAACAGAAGATAAAAGATTTAAACAGGCGCACAAGGAGGCTCTAATCGGCGTCGGGCTTGTCGTGTTTAATTTTTTATGGTGGTACGGTTTTGCTTACGGGCTCGGTTCGCGCCCCGTAAAATCGTTCCATTATGTGTTTGGGATGCCCGCATGGTTTTTTTACAGCTGCATTGCCGGATACATCGTTGTCACGCTGCTTGTCATCGTACTGGTCAAATTCTTTTTCCGTGACATTCCTTTTGATGGCGAAAAGGGGGGCGAGCCATGAATTGGCCGGTCATTACCCCATTGCTTATTTTTCTTATTACCATTTTTGCCGTTGGTTTCTGGGCCAATCAATACGTCATCAAAACACACTCCTTTGTACAGGAGTATTTTCTCGGGGAACGGCAGCTAGGTGGTTTTATCCTCGCAATGACAATGGTGGCAACGTACGGAAGCGCGAGCAGTTTCATCGGCGGACCGGGCGTGGCATACACGCAGGGGCTCGGCTGGGTGCTGCTAGCCATGGCGCAACTTTCAACAGGCTATTTCGTCCTGATGGTGCTCGGGAAAAAATTTGCTATCATGGCGCGTAAATACGAAGCGGTCACGTTGATTGATTTTTTAAAAGGGCGTTACCAGAGCGATGCGGTTGTTATTTTATCGGCTTTAAGCATCATCATTTTCCTTTTTTCGTCCATGACGGCGCAGTGGATCGGCGGCGCGCGGCTCGTTGAATCGCTGACCGGTATGTCGTATACGGCATCCCTGTTGATTTTTGCCGCTTCGGTCACTTTATTTGTGATTGTCGGCGGATTCAGGGCTGTCGCGGTTACCGATGCGGTCCAGGGCGTTGTGATGTTTACGGGGACATTGATTTTATTCGTGGCTACGGTCAAAGCGGGCGGCGGCATGGACCATATCATGACCAAGCTAGCCGCGCAAAATCCGGATTTGATTACCCCGTTCGGTGTTGGCCATGGGCTCAAGCCTGTATACGTATCGTCCTTTTGGATTTTGGTCGGAGTCGGTGTGGCCGGTTTGCCGCAAATTACGGTGCGCGCAATGTCTTATAAAAATTCACAGGCGATGCACAGGGCAATTATCATTGGAACCATTGTCGTCGGCTTCATCATGCTCGGCATGCATTTAATCGGTGTTATGGCGCGTGCCGTCATGCCCGGCGTGAAAATACCGGATACGGTGATGCCGCTTTTGTCCATGAAGGTGCTGCCGCCATTTTTTGCCGGTATTGTCCTCGCCGCCCCGATGGCTGCCATTATGTCGACTGTTGATGCCCTACTGATTTTGGTCAGCTCCGCGCTTGTGAAGGATATTTATTTAAATTATGTGAAACGAAACGCTTCCATCAAACATATCAAGGCGGCCAGTTTCGGCGTGACCGCGGCGATGGGGATCATTGTTGTACTGCTCTCCCTCAGCCCGCCGAACCTGATTGTGTGGCTCAATTTGTTTTCCTTCGGCGGATTGGAATCCGTATTTATTTGGCCGGTGATATTCGGGCTGTATTGGAAGAAAGGCAACAAATACGGCGCCGTTGCTTCCATGGTGCTTGGCATGGGCTCTTATATTTTGTTTGACCGGCTCCATCCGAACCCGTTCGGCATGCATACGGTCGTGCTGCCGATTTTGATTTCATGCGCAGGATTTATCGCGGCAAGCCTCTTGTTCAGACATAAAGCAGCCGCCATTCCGGTAAAAACGGAGTGAGCCTTAAATAGTGAAAACCCATTTCACACCTGTTGGCGGGCAGGAAAAATTTTATTCTTGCCCGCATCCAGAAATTGTGCTAATATATTTATTGTCATCAGCGGGACATTAGCTCAGTTGGGAGAGCAGCTGACTCTTAATCAGCGGGTCGTGGGTTCGAGCCCCTCATGTCCCATAGCAAAGCAATATAATCGGCATGATGTGCGGTTATATTGCTTTTTTTATACTTAAAAAAACTTTTCCTGGACGTGGAGTACGAAAAATTGTCCAGCAAAAAAATAACGGGCGGACATATTCACGCATACTATATTGTGGTATAATAAGGTGGTTGCGGAAATCGGCCGCAAATCATCATACAAGGAAAAAAGGAGATGATAACTTATGGATTCAGACGCGCATCCGAGGTCGTACATGAAACATACGCAAGAGGAAGTCTTCATACTGACCTCATCAAATCCAAAAGGTTATCAATCTCTGGAAGAGTAAAGTATGCATGAGCTTCCTCAAAATACAAGAGGAGGTGGCTGCATGTTAAATATATATTTAACGAATGAAAGCGGCAAACTGCAAGAAATAGACACCTTGTCAAAAGGGTGCTGGATGAACCTTGTGAATCCGACAGAAGAAGAAATCAATTGGGTCGTACAACAAACCAATATTCCGGTTGATTTTATTAAAGACCCTTTGGATGTTGACGAACGCTCACGTATTGAAAAAGAAGACGATGATATTTTAATCATTGTCGGCCTTCCTGTAAAGGTAAAAGACGATGTGGACTCCGCGCTGTATGATACCATTCCGCTCGGGATTATCGTCACGCCTTTTTATTTCATTACCGTTTGCCTGCAGGAAAATCCGATAATCGGAAAATTTATCCACAGGCGGGTACGGGGATTTTACTCCTACATGAAAACGAGATTTACCCTTCAAATCCTTTATGAAATTGCAAGCTATTATTTGAATTACTTGAAATATATTGACCGCCGATCGAGCCTGATCGAACGCGAACTGCACGAGTCGATGCGGAATGAAGAACTTTTTGAACTTCTGAGCCTCGAAAAAACGCTCGTTTATTTTACCACTTCTCTGAAAGCCAACAAAATTGTGATGGAAAAAATGACGCGGCAGCATTTCTTGAAAGTGTATGAAGATGATATGGATCTGCTGGATGATGTCATGATTGAGGTCAAACAGGCGATTGAAATGTGTGAAGTGCACAGCAACATTTTAAGCGGCATGATGGATGCGTATGCGTCAGTCATTTCCAATAACGTGAACGCTGTAATGAAATTTTTGACAACCTTCACGATTATCCTGTCACTGCCGACGATGGTTTCCAGTTTTTTCGGCATGAACTTGCAAGGCATGCCATGGCATTCAAGTGCGCACGGTTTCTGGATGGCTTTCCTGACCTCATTGATACTTTCCTGTGTAACGGCTGTCATTTTTTGGAAGAAAAAATATTTTTGAAACAGTTAGCTGTGGGGAGATGTTTTTGCATAAAATTCATCTCCTTTTTTATTTTTCATTGTGAATGCGCATTTTTCACAAGTGAGATCTTTGTATATATGTGCATATTTATTCATCAAAAATGAAAGCACTTACAACAGTGAAATAATAAAAACATTTATTTTAATTGAACCTAAGCAGCAAAGCAATATTTTTTGAAAAAGGATTATTAATCTTTTATTCATTTGTCACAAATCAGACACAGTTATATTATGTGAAATCGTTTATAATGGAGTCAAGAGGAAGAGATGCCTCACAACACATATTTGTGAACTCATTCACAATTATATTTTTTTGGTTTTGCATGTGAAAATTTTCACAAAACCTTTTTGAATGGAGGCCACGATCATGGCGGATGATGAAAAAGTTGTAGACAAATCAGCTCAAATTACGGAAATGGTGGATTCGCTCGTAGCCAAAGGGCAAAAAGCGCTGCGCGAATTTATGGAGTTAAGCCAAGAACAAGTGGATCACATTGTGAAACAAATGGCACTGGCAGGTTTGGAACAGCATATGGTGCTGGCAAAAATGGCAGTCGAAGAGACGAAACGCGGCGTCTACGAAGATAAAATTACGAAAAACCTATTTGCGACGGAATATATTTACCACAACATCAAATACAACAAAACCGTCGGCATTATTGAAGAAAATGAAAATGAAGAAATTGTAAAAATCGCTGAACCGGTCGGCGTCATTGCGGGGGTTACACCGGTTACCAACCCGACTTCAACAACAATGTTTAAAGCTTTGATTTCGATTAAAACAAGAAATCCGATCATTTTTGCGTTCCATCCGTCCGCGCAAAAATCAAGCAGCTATGCGGCGAAAGTGATGCTCGATGCAGCTGTTAAAGCGGGGGCGCCGGAAAACTGCATCCAATGGATCGAAAAACCGGCCATTGAAGCCACACAGCAATTAATGAACCATCCGGGCATCTCGCTCATTCTTGCAACGGGCGGATCGGGCATGGTGAAATCCGCGTACTCGAGCGGCAAACCGGCTCTCGGCGTCGGACCCGGCAACGTTCCTTGCTATATTGAAAAAACCGCAGATATTCAAAGGGCCGTCAACGACTTAATATTATCTAAAACGTTTGACAACGGCATGATCTGCGCATCCGAACAAGCGGTTATTATTGACAAAGAAATTTACGATCAAGTGAAGAATGAATTGATCGCAAACAAATGCTATTTCTTAAACGAAAGCGAAAAGAAAAAAGTCGAAAAAACCGTGATCAACGAAAAAACGCAATCGGTGAACGGCGCGATTGTCGGCAAACCGGCCTATGAAATCGCAAAAATGGCGGGAATCGATGTTCCGGAAGATACAAAAATTTTAATTGCGGAACTCTCCGGCGTTGGTCCTGACTATCCGCTTTCAAGGGAAAAACTGAGTCCGGTTCTTGCCTGCTTCAAAGCAAACAGCACGAAACAAGGTTTTGAATTTGCGGAAGCGATGCTGGAATTCGGCGGCCTTGGCCACTCAGCCGTCATCCATTCGCAAAATGATGAAGTGATCAAACAATACGGTTTAAGGATGAAAGCCGGCCGCATTATCGTAAACTCTCCGTCTTCCCAAGGGGCAATCGGCGACATTTACAACGCCTACATGCCTTCTTTGACACTGGGCTGCGGCACATTCGGCGGTAACTCTGTTTCTACAAACGTCGGCGTCATCAACCTGTATAACGTAAAAACAATGGCAAAACGGAGAGTCAATATGCAATGGTTTAAAATTCCGCCACGCGTCTATTTTGAAAAGAATTCGGTACAGTACCTGGAAAAAATGCCTGACATCTCGAGCGCTTTTATCGTCACCGACCCGGATATGGTAAAGCTTGGCTATGTCGATAAAGTATTGTACTATTTAAGAAAACGCCCGGACTATGTCCACTGTGAAATTTTCTCTGAAGTAGAGCCGGATCCTTCCATTGAAACGGTACGCAAAGGCGCAGCGGCGATGGAAAGCTTCCAGCCGGACGTAATTATTGCGCTGGGCGGCGGTTCTGCGATGGACGCGGCCAAAGGCATGTGGCTGTTCTATGAACATCCGGAAGTCGACTTCAATGAATTAAGGCAGAAATTTATGGATATCCGCAAACGGGTTGCAAAATTCCCGAAACTCGGCCAAAAAGCGCAGCTTGTATGTATCCCGACAACGTCCGGAACCGGATCTGAAGTAACATCTTTTGCCGTTATTTCGGATAAAAAGAACAATATGAAATACCCGCTGGCGGACTATGAATTGACGCCGGATGTAGCGATCATTGACCCGCAATTCGTCATGACGGTGCCGAAATCGGTCACTGCGGATACCGGGATGGATGTTCTGACGCACGCGATTGAAGCATACGTTTCGAACATGGCCAATGACTATACGGACGGCCTGGCAATCAAAGCAATCCAGCTTGTCCACGAATTCCTGCCGAGAGCGTATGCGGACGGTAATGATGCGTTGGCGCGCGAAAAAATGCACAATGCATCGACCCTGGCAGGGATGGCATTTTCGAACGCATTCTTGGGCATCAACCATTCTCTTGCCCATAAAATCGGCGCCGAATTCCATATTCCGCACGGCCGCGCCAATGCCATTTTACTGCCGCACGTGATCCGCTATAATGCGGTGAAACCGAAAAAATTTGCGGCATTCCCGAAATACGAGCATTTCACAGCCGACAAGCGCTATGCAGAGATCGCAAGAATCCTCGGCCTTCCAGCCAGTACAACAGAGGAAGGCGTAGAGAGCCTCATCCAGGAGATCATCCGGATGGCGAAAATGTTCAACATGCCGCTCAGCCTTAGAGCAGCCGGCGTGAAAAGGGCAGACTTCGAAAAACGCGTTTCCCTGCTTGCAGACCGTGCATTTGAAGACCAATGCACGCCTGCTAACCCGAAACTGCCGCTTGTCAGCGAATTGGAGGAAATTTTGCGCAAAGCTTTTGACGGTGTTGAAGAAAAGTAATCATGATACAATCAGCCCGGTGCCGGCTCCCGTTTTGAAGGGCTGCCGGTCCGGGTTCTTTTCTTTTCCGGCCGGGGTAGTGTATGATAAAAGCACTGAAAAACAAATGTTAGGAGAAAAAAATGGGAAACACTATCGTTCATTCGCTACAGACTTTTTTGCGGCAAAATTGGGACAAATCTTCGTTTGAACACCTTACGGGCGTGCAGGAAAAAACAATCCCGCTTGTTTTAGATGGCCGGGATGTGATCGCGGAATCGCCGACAGGATCCGGAAAAACGCTCTCCTATCTGCTACCGGTGCTCGAGCGTATCGAAACCGGAAAGAAAAATGTCCAGGCCGTGATTTTGGCCCCATCAAAGGAACTCGTCATGCAAATTACGGCGGAAATCGGAAAATGGGCGGAGGGAAGCGGCATCCAGGCTGCTTCGCTGATCGGCGGTGCAAATGTGAAAAGGCAGATTGAAAAACTGAAAAAGCACCCGCAAATTGTGGCCGGCACACCCGGGCGCATCCTGGAACTGATCCGGCAGAAAAAATTGAAAATGCATGAAGTAAGAACGATTGTGCTCGATGAAGGGGACCAGCTTCTTGGGAAAGAATACAGCGGCACAGTTGGAAAAATTGTCAAATCCGCTCTGCGGGACTGCCAGTTGCTGCTTTTTTCGGCGACTTTACCTGAAGCAGTCGTCCAAAAGGCAAAAGAACTGATGAAAGATCCGATGCTTGTCCACGTTAAAGTAGATCATGCGGCACAACCGGTAGAGCATGTATATATCGTAACCGGCGACCCCCGCGATAAAATCGAACAGCTGCGCAAAATTGCCCGTATGGGTGGTGTCCGGGCGCTTGTATTTTTGAATGACAGATGGGATGTTTCGGTTGCGGCGGAAAAACTGCGATATAAAGGAATTGTTGCTGCCGAACTGCATGGCGATATGCGGAAGGAAGAACGGGAAAAAGCGGTCCGGCTGTTCCGGAACGGGGCTGCCCCGCTCCTTTTGGCAACAGATGTGGCTGCGCGCGGTTTGGATATTCCTTCGATTACCCATGTGATCCATTTTGATTTGGCGGAGGATGTTTCCCGGTACGTGCACCGTTCAGGGAGGACAGGCCGGCTCGGATCCATTGCAGGCACCGTTATTTCCCTCGTTACGCCAAAAGAAGAAACCGTTTTGAAAAAATATGCAAAAGCGAGGGATTTGGATTTAAAAAGAAGGCTCTGTTAAAGAACATTGTTGATATTTGAAACCCAACCAAGTTCTTGCTATAATTACAATTAGAACAAAGGTTCGGGAGTGTTAATGATGGACAAAGCGTTCAGTAACCTATTAAAATACATCGACAAGTTACCCCATACTAAAAAGGAACGAGTATATCAATGGGTAAAACGTTATGTTGACCCGACCTCTTCCGTTGGTGGTAGATTGATTAACGAAATGAGGGAAACTCGTTTTAAAGATGGTTTCGAGTGTCCCCATTGTACATCTGAACACGTTGTTCGATTCGGAAAAGTCAAGGGTCGTCAACGGTATCGTTGTAAAAGTTGCCTTAAAACCTTTACGGATACGACTAACCCCGTTCTTTTTCGCACCCGAAAAGGTGATGAATGGATTACATTTGTGGATTGTATGTTCAAAGGCTACTCCCTGCGTAAATCGGCTGAAATCGTAGGGGTTACTTGGGTTACACTTTTTTACTGGAGACATAAACTGCTATCCGCCTTAAAGCAAATGGATTTTGACCATTTTGAAGGTATCGTTGAAGTTGACGATACCTATTTCTTGTACTCTCAAAAAGGGCAACGTGGCATTACAGAACGGAAGCCTCGAAAACGTGGAGGAAAATCCAAACACAGAGGAATCAGCCACGAACAAGTATGTGTTCTTGTTGCAAGAGACCGTACAAAAGCAACCGTCTCCAAAGTATCTTGTATGGGGCGTATTGTAAAAACCAAAATTGAAACTATCATTGGTACTAAACTATCGTCTGACAATGTGCTTGTTACAGATGCTTGGAGAGCATACAAAACCTATGCAAAAGAAAAAGGGTTAAAGCATTACCGAATCAAATCCGATGATGGAAAGCACGTTATAAAAGGCTTATATCACATTCAAAATGTCAACAGTTTTCATTCTCGGATGAAGAAGTGGATTGACCGTTTTAAAGGTGTGGCTACAAAATATCTTGATAATTACCTTGCTTGGTTCTTGTTTATAGATAGTCGCAGTAATGAAAGCACAAAACACAATATCAAAGAGTTCCTACTATCCTCATTTGTATTTGAAATGACCGATACTTATGATAGTTTACGTTTATCTAAATTCAGTGTGTAATTTATGAATAAAGTTTTCTTTTCCGACTAACTAAACAGATTACGAAGAAAAAGGGGGAAACATATGCCACAAGAAAAGTATTGTTTAGGAAGTGAATTAGCAAACAAAAAACTACCAGTTTATGTTGTGTACGAAGATGAGTATGTGACTTGTATCTTAGACCACGCTCCCTTTAATGATGGACATACTTTGATACTACCAAAGAAACATTTTAAAGAAGTGGAAGAACTCAATGTGGATACAGCAAATGCAATTATGAAGGCATCTATACTTGTTTCAAAGGCTATTAAGTTATTGTATAAACCTGATGGTATTACAATTTGTCAAAATGGTGGTATTTTTAATGAATTAACCCATTATCATATGCATATTGTACCAAGATACGAAAATCAGTCTTTTTCAGATTTTTACTTAGAAGATGAGACAGAAAATGATAATAAAGTAAAAAATCTTAGGGACGTAATGTTAAAATTACAAGAGGCAATATACGCTGTTAAATAATAATCTGTATCAGCTAACGATGGCGTTATTTCAAGAAAAGAAGAACTTTCTTAACTCCGAAGTTCCTAAATTTTTGTGCTATATCAACATTAACCTTTAACACAGCCAAATACTTAAAACCGTTTCAACCTGTTCTGGAGTTAAACACTTCTAAACATCGTTCGACAATTTTTCTCCTTACATACAATGCATCTTCACTAATTTTAAGATTGTTCGACTCGCGCATTTCTGCCATGTCGCAACACTCCTTTTCTGATTTTTTGAAAGGCTTTGTTATCGTTAATTGCTAATTTTCGACCAAATGAAAAGCCACCTTATGATGATAAGGTAGCTTTTTTTGTACTTGTTCTATTCAACTCTCGCACTCATTAGTTCATTAAGATTGAATAAGATTTAATTAATACAATCTAAAAATCCTTCCATCTAAGGAAGAGATTTTTTAATTAACTTCGGCTAGTCTTTTTGCGATAGGCTTCTTCCAATACTGATTTTAAACCTTCACATTTTTTTGAAATAAATGTTGTCCAGAATTTCTTACCTTTTTCTGCAAGTTCTTCAGGAGTAAAAC
>Ga0207747_1000698_pt1 | contig 32830 bp, 53 predicted proteins | sample HigsolmetaGSP11D_FD_184839 | JGI IMG/M metagenome (GOLD analysis project Ga0207747, IMG submission 184839) | High solid enriched microbial communities from the Joint BioEnergy Institute, USA - SP1-1-D (SPAdes) | ecosystem: Engineered > Bioreactor > SSF (Solid state fermentation) > Aerobic >...
GCCGAACCACTGATCGAACAAGCTGCCCGGCGCTCCTGCGACTGCTAAGGCAATAACGAAAAGCCAATACAGAACGTTACGCATGTGCACCTCGCATAAGATGCAAGTCAGTAATGGTTGCAGTGAAGCGTTCCACCAAGGGGGCGGCAACTGGTGGTGCTATGGACTGGCGCAGAGCCGGAACCAGTCATGATTGCGGCGCCGACTGCCATGGTTTGGAGAGCGGCTTGCTGACGTGCAGCAATGGCCTGCTGCTGAGCGGCATTCGCGACCGCAGCGTTGTTCATCCGGGCCTGCAATAGAGAGTTCGTTTCAGCGATAATTTCCGCCGACTTCGCGTTGTACTCTGCCTTGGTAATTTTCCCGGCGTCATACTGCTCTGCAAGGGCGATCTGGCGAGCGTGCGATAGCTGGATCAGATCAATACCCGGGTGTCCAACTGACCTCTGCATGGCGAAGTGATATTCAAGGTCAGCCGCTGATACGCACTTGGCCCGGTCAGTGGCCTTATTGGGGAATTGCTCCCTACAAGCGGCGAATGCCGCTTCCCGCTTCATGTTCGCATCGTGCGCGTCCTGACTGATTTGCGCCTGCTGAGCCAGACCACAGCCGGCGAGCAGCAGGGTTACCAGCGTAAGTCTCACAAGTGCCATGGCGTCCCCCCGGATGACCCATCAGTAACCACTTTATCCGACAGCAGCGAATAGACAATGGCTGAAATTTCGGATCTCTCACCCAATGCGTCCTTGAACACCGGGCGCTTTCCCGAGGGCCAGCTTGTGCCATCGCTCAATAACGGCGCCCGCGAGCTCGAGGCGATCCTGGCCAGGTGGTTTCTGGACACCAACGGTTCAGTCGTCACGTCCGGCTCCGCGAATGCCTATGCCATCCTGACGAACAGGGCCGTCCCGAGCTATGAGGCCGGGCTCATCTTCGTGGTCCGCTTCCATCAGACCAACACGGGCGCGAGCACGTTCAAGGTGAACAACCTCGCCGTTAAGCCCCTGAAGCGCCACGGCGGCAAGGATCTAGCCCCTGGCGATATTGCGACCGGACAGATCGTCATCGTCGCCTACAACACTGCCGGCGATTACTTCGAGTGCATCGGCATCGGCGATGGGGCGCCGGTGGCGCCGGTCTACGCGGTCGCGGGCCTGCCGTCATCTCCCGCCCTCGGCCAGCTCGCATTTGCGCACGACGGCCGCAAAGCGGGCGAAAGCGAAGGCAACGGCACGGGCGTGCTCTGTTTCTACGACGGCACCGCATGGCGCGCGTGCGACACGGGGGCAACGGTCGCGGCATGAAATTCGACAAGAACAAGCACTGCTTCGTCGCCGTCGATCCGAAGACGCGCGAGCAGCTATTCGTGCCCCTCTCAGAGCTGGGGCAGATGGTGGTCAAGGAAGTCGAGCGGATCGAGATTTCTGCGCCGCCGGCCGATCTCGGGCCAATACGACAGGAGCTGTCCGAGAAAATGGCCGCGGTGTTCGTGAAGATGGAGCAAGAGCTTAACAAGAAGATCGCGGCTTTAGAGGGCAAGATATTGCAAGAGGCTGATCGTCGCGCGCGTATGAAAATTCAGGCTCTTGCCGTCGTCAATTGCGTGCAGACGCAAGAACCAATCGATCTTGATGCGGTGCCGGATCTTGTCGCAGAGGTTGCGGCGGCAGGGCAGCCAGTGACGGAACAAGCCATTATCGAGGCCGCTGACAGGCATTTAGCAGCGTCATTCCAAGCAGGGCGATCATGAGCGACGAGAAATTCCGCGCCTGCCTTGCCGAGACCCTGAAATGGGAAGGCGGCTATAGCAATCACCCGGCAGATCCAGGCGGCCCCACGATGAAGGGCGTGATCCAACGGGTCTATGATGCATGGCGCGAGAAGAACGGGCTGCCGCGGCGCTCTGTGCGATTGATCGAGGACCACGAAGTCGAGGCGATTTACCGCGAGAATTATTGGAATATCGTTCGTGGTGATGAGCTTCCGCCTGGGCTCGATTTGGCCGTGTTCGATTTCGGCGTCAATTCTGGCCCGGCACGGGCGGCTCGGTATCTTCAGAAGGTGCTCAAGGTCAAGATCGACGGCGTTATCGGCCCCGTAACGATTAAAGCTGCCAATGACGCAGATCCGCTCGAAACCATCAGGGCGCTGATGGCCGAACGCAGGGCGTTCCTCAACCAGATCCCCTATCGGCAGCATTTCATCAAGGGCTGGATGAACCGTTGCGCCGGCATCGAGCAAGCTTGCGTCGCCATGTGCAATCGGCCGATCAAGGATGCGCCGATCGCGCCGCTCGCTGATGCGGACGCACAGAGCGAGACGCAGGCCCGGGCCGATTACGATCCACAGCCGACGTCTCCCGCGACTGTCGCCGCTGCCGGCACTGTAGCCGGCGCCGCTGCCGGCCAGGTCATCCCGGCCCCGCCTCCTGAGATCACCGAAACCGTCACCCAGCTCTCAATCTGGCAGACCGTGATCGCCAGCGGCCAGGCGGTCGCTTTGTTCGCCTTCGATAACTGGCCCTGGGTGCTGCTCGGCGTGGTCACGTTCGTCGGGTTGACGTGGTGGAATCGGAGGGCGCGATCATGATCGCCTTCGTGTTTCAGTGGCTTGTGAAGTCAACGATCGGCCGCATCGTGGCCGCGGCGTTGGTCGGGTTGGTCGCGTTGAGCATCAATAACTCGTGGCAGCGCCACAAGGGCGCAGAGCGGATCATCACGAACTCTATTAAACACGGCAAGGCCGCCAATGAACGGAACGCGAGAATCAGAGAGAAGGTCAAGGCTCCTGGCGCTGCTGAGCGCGTGCTGCGTAACTATTGCCGGGATTGCTAGCGCCGGCTGCACGACGCCCATGATCGTGACGGCAGAAGAGCTCTGTCGCGATTGGAGACATCAGACGGTCTCGAAAAATGACCGACTGACCCAGGAGACCGCAGAACAGATCGAAGCGAACAACCTGTCGCGGCCGAATTGGGGCTGCAAACTCGGAGAGAACCGAGCGGGGTAGGGGCCATGAATGGACCAGACCAAAGATCCGCACGAATTGCCTCCCAGGATGAATGGGAGGCCGCACTTCGTCCCTTCCGGGCCGGACGCGATCCTCTATCACCACGCCCAGAGCTTGGGCCGGATCGAAGCTCGACTCGATACTATAGACAGGCGTTTGGATCGTCTGGAAACCAAATCGCTCCTGGCTATGGGACCGATCCATTGGCTTCAGATTGGCATCGGGATTACGGTCCTCGGCGCCGCTATCACCGGCCGTATGTCATGGGGGGAGAGCCTGCCAATCGTCGGAAAGGCGTTCGGCGGCCTGTGAGATGGCCCACGTGGTTCATGCTTGGGTGCGGAGCACTGGCAGGTGTGGTGCTGGTGATCTAGCTAGATTTGTTCATGCAGACGTTGAATCTGTGCTGTCGTTGGTGCGGTCAACGTACCGTCTCTCGTAATGCAGCCCGAGTTTCCGCAGAGCGCGTTCGATCCGAACGGCCTCAATTTCTGACTTACACATCCACCCAAGGTCACGCTTGGAGAAATTAGTTCCGGAGAAGTCAGAAAGTTTGCCGACCGCCGCATGGATCGCATAGTCCATCGCCGGGTAGTTAGCGAAATCATAGGACGTTCGAACCTCTATCATCCCTCGGCCCTCCATTGCGATGACCGCACCAGCGTTTGCGGGCTGCAGAACGGTTGCTTGAAACAATATACTCTACCTCCCACGAGCACGTATAGCGGCGGGCGATCTCGCGGTCTTCTTCCGTGACCATGGGCTCGGTCATTCCGATGATCCTGTAAGTTTCTTAGCCAGCATCTTCTCCCATTCCGTGACGCGTGGGCGATTAAGGGCGTCGTCAATATTGTCGAGGATGTACTTCCACGCTAATCCGCTGGCTGGGCCATGGGCGATCACGCCATGCGCCTGGCGCAGCAATTCACGTAGGCGGGTGATCTCTGCGGCGGCTTCCCTGCACGCCTTGCCAAGTGGTTCTCCAGCGCGAGCGTCGAGATCCGCTACATCAAGCAGCCGCTCCACGATGTCTGATGGGTCCATATCAATTCTCTTCCTGTTCGATGATCTTAAGGAAGAGATTATCTTCGTCTATCTCAGCGCTGAAGCCCGCGTGTTCGACCGCTGATTTCAGCGCACCGATGTCTAATTCAGGTCGCGAACAGCCTACCAGAATGGAGCCATCAGTCCACCGACTAGCCCAAGAGCCGTCAATGTGCCTCACGGCGTCGCGGAGCTTTTTGACTGTCGAGTGCATCACTGTCTCTCCCTAGCTGATGATGGGAATATAGCAATTGAGCCTTATCTTGTCAAGGCGTGTCACGTCACGCCTTGACATTTGCCCCCGACGCGCGTATGTGTCATGGCATGAGCACCATGGCACGACTCAAGAAACTGCTGAGCGTTTACATCGACCCTGAGCTGCTGGCACGGCTTGAGGAATGGCTTGCTGGCCAGGAGTTCCCGCCGACTAAAACGGCAGCCGTCGAGGCCGCCCTGCGAGAATTTCTCGACCGCCGCGAGGCATCCGAGAAGCCCTAAAGGAGGGGGAAGAAGTGAGGCCATGCGCGCCTACTCGATCCACACCGATCACCTGACGGTGGTCAGAATCACCAGCCGCGGCGGGCGACGGAAGTGTCACTGCGGCTGCGGCAGGCGAGCCACGCACTATTTGGCGGCAGACGGGTGCAACATGGGGGAGGGGTGCGAGTGGTCCGTGTGGAGGCGCTTTCGGATGCTGAGGCCGAGAGAGAGGGGGAAGTGATGCAGCGCGAGCGAGATTTAGAGCGGCGCATCGCCGAGCTAGAGGCAGAGAACCGCCGTATGCGGGAGGCGCTGGCACGAGTGCACCAATACCTCTGCGCCCTGCAAACTGTGTCGGACGATCTTGGACCGCACGTCAGCTCGAAATCAGTTGACGAGCATGAAGCGATCGCCCGCGCCGCTCTCAGCCAGTATGGAGATAGGAGCGAGGGATGAGCGAGGATCAGCTTACGCATTGGGACCATCGCATTGTGCGGCGATATGCTCCGGATGGCTTGGACTATCTCGCAATCACCGAGGTCTACTACGCCGGGAACAAGCCCAAAACCTTCGCTATCACCCCGTCCGCACCATTCGTCGCGCTCGCAGACTTCGAAACTGACGAAGAGCGCATTGCCATATTGCGCGAGGCTCTTGATCAGATGCGGCTCGCCCTCGACAAGCCAATTCTGGATGAGCGCGTGGATTTTAAGGACGAGATAGAGGGAGAGAAGCCGTGCGATTGAGCTCCGGCACAACCCTTAATTCAGATCGAGCCTGCCATCTCATTGAGCAGTGGTGCGGCTGCGGGCCTGACATCCCCCAATCCCGCGTGATCGAGGCTGTCCGCAGGGTGCCGCAAGACTTCGCCGCGGCCAAAGCTGCTGGGTATGTCACAAGCGACTGTGACGAGAGAGACTTTCGCGTGGCGCTGATGTTTCTCAGGAAGGCGGCGTTCGATAAGGGAGGGATTAGGGCGTGACACCAGAAGACGGGGGCACTGGCTGAGATGGCGCTGCATGAGTTGTATCGACCTTGATAGTGGACATACACATTGCAAGTGAGGCACACAACTGCCCCAACTTTTGTCCCTAGACGACAGTCGCGAGTGGCGCGTCCGGCGCGTCCTTTGCCACAATTGGCGCTGATTTTCCTTGGGAAATCTGGAGGCCACGGCCGGAATCGAACCGGCGTATACGGATTTGCAGTCCGTTTCAGCTACAGTCCTAAGTGCTTGATTTCCTTGCATTTGGTAGTTGGTGCACCTTCGTATCTGCCCAAGAATTGTCCCTATTCAGCGGAACGACCTCGGCCTCGCTTCTCTCAACCGCTCTGTGCAACTCATGCACGCGCAGGAACGCATAGTGCTTCTCCGTGACCTTCACGGAGCTGTGGCCGAGCCACTTCGATACTTCCTCCATCGAGAAGCCGCGGTCCTGCAACAGGCGGCAGCCGCACGTTCGGCGCAGGTCGTGCCATTGGACATGCTCCATAGGCTGCAGTCCCTTCCTGGCGCGCGTCTGGTTGGCCCTCCGGACGGCTTTCTGCAGCTCCTCGTAGAAGTATGGCGAGCTGGACGAATATCTGTTCCCTTCGTCCGTGCAGAAGAGATAGAGCGAGTGTAGGCTATCCTCCCGCAGCATCTCCGTGACGAGCTGGTAGACTCGCGGCAAAAGCGGGACGAAGCGCTCCTTGCTCGTCTTCGAGACCTCAGCGCGAACGCGTACCTGTCTAGCCCGCATGTCTATGTCTCGCTTTTCGAGCGCACGCTGTTCCTCTAAGCGCAATCCCGTATCGAGAGCGAAGATGATCGCCTTGCGCGCCTTGGGTGAGGCGTGTGCCAGGATTTCGGCTTCTTCCTCGTGGGAGAGATAGCGGGTGCGCGCCGGCCCTTCTTCGAGGCCTTTCTTCTTCTTGCGGTTGCGCAGGAAGGGCTTGACGGGGTTCGATGTCACCCACTCCCATTCCTCGGCAAAAGAGAATATGACGGAAAGGCAGGCAAGGTCGCGGCGGATGGTCGATGCTGAGACGCCTTGCGCCTTGCGGGCTTGCTCAAACTCATTGAGCCTAGCCGATGTGATGTCCTCTAAGAGAACGCCGTCGAAGGACTTGAGCAGATTGGCGATCGAGACGAAGTAGCGGCGGGCTGATTTTGGTTTCAGCTCCTTGAAGTGCTCTTGTCCGAACCGCTCAGCCGCCTCGTTGAAGGTGCGCTTTGGCTTTTTCCCCCAGTTCGTCTCGATCAGCTCTCTGCGACGGATTTCAAGACGCTCTCGAGCTTCTGTAAGGTTGTCGGTTTCGAGCGAGCCCTCGAACGTCTGGCCTTGGTGCGTGATGCGGTACCACCAGATGCGGCCGCGCTTACGGAGGTTCTTGGGGTATTTGGACATGGCTCGACCGGCCTCAACTGCTGCTGCCACCAGGGCAGGAACTTCTCGCGGTCGATGAAGAAGATGCGGCGCTCGCCACACCACAGCTCGCGCACGCCCGGCACCTGCCCACTTGCCGCCAGGCGCTGCCAGTGCCTTGCACTGAGTCCAGTCAGAGCGGCAACCTCGGATATCCGCATATCCCCATTGTTCACAGCGTCACTCATCATCACGCCCCCGCATTTGCGATGGCATAAGCCTTTATGGTGACATAGGGGTCGGGTGGCGTCGCGGCATCCAGCATCTCAGGCGTCGGATCGCGTGGGACCAGCACCCACCCATCAGGTACAGCAGGCGGAGTGCGGCGGTTCCAGGCTGCGATAGCCTCGTCAATAGTCAAGCGGGCAATACCAAAGTGGCAGTTGTCGCAGCGGACGTATTTGTAAGCTAGAGTTACGGCTTCCGCCTCACCCCCGCAGAAGGGACACGGCAATAAAGTATGGTCAGTCATCTCAAAACCACCGTTCCATCGAGTTTCTTTTTCCAGCGCGAATTACGACCACACGGCATGGGCCGCTTCGACACCCTCACTCCGAAATGACGATCCCGCACCCGCTTCGACTTCGCGATCGCCTTCACATCGGATTTCGTTTTTTCCTTGTGGCAGCGATAGCAAAGCGGCCGCAAATTCGGTGGCTCGTCAGCACCATCCATCCAGGCAGGGATTTCGTGGTCCGCTTCCCACCTGTCTCGCACCGGGTCGATGATCGCGCCGCAATCCTTGCCTTGGCAGATGAGCTTGTTGTCAGGCGTGCGCCAATACTCAAATGTGAGGCGGCGGGAACGGACGGAGCTGGTGCGTTTCATGCCGCGTGCTCCCTGAGCATTTCCTCCGGATCGAGACCTGTTTCCGCCCTGATGACATCCGCAACATCATCGAACAGCCGGCACGCTTCCTTGTGCCCGAGCTTGGAAAAGGCAATCGACTTCGGCCGCCATATAGCCAGCGTGTCGCCGTGGATGACGGGAACCGCATAAGAACCAGCCGCCCGTATAGCTGCCTCAGCTAGCAGCATCGCCCGCTCTTTACTCATCCCGGTGAGCGGTATGGTTGCGCCGATCTCCCGGTGTCCTGCTTTCATCTGCAGCCATTTCCGGCACTCTTCCTCGCTCGCAAACTGCCGCTCGTGTGACTCAGGCCAATGGTGGAATGCTGCCCGGATCATCGCGAAATACCGCCGGAGCTGGGGCACGCTGCGTGGCGCGCCGTTGGGCGGATCGAACGCGCAGCCGCAGTGGGGGCAGTGCATTTGTCACTCCACGAAAAGAGTTGCGCAAGCCCATCCACCGCAGGCTGACACCCAGCCCAGTGTTGCTAGTAGGGGTGCGCCGTTGACGGTCAGCAAGACAGCCAGGAAAAAACATATCGCGAAATTCAGGCTGCCTATCAGTTTCATCGAACTCATTCCGCAGCCTCAACGCTCATAAAGGCCATCATCTTGTCTTCGTACTCGTGCTCGAGCACTTCCGCCCACCGATGCGGCATCTGCGCCCAATCGTCGGCGTAAACTTCCTTCAAGTGCATCAGGTGCTCGCGGTTGATCGCTTCTCTGATGGCCTTGCGGATTTCGTTAAATGTCTCGGTCGTTCCGTCACGCTTGGCGGCAGCGGAGGACTTGCGCTTGCCATTGCCGTTAACGAGTGCGATTTGCGCTTCCTCTGTCTCAGCTTGTGGCAAGCTGTCTAGGTCCATATCCCCGGTTGGGATTTTGAACAGAGACCGCAGGAAAGCCTTTTCAGCGTAGCTCTGAGCTGCTTGATGCGTTTGCGGTCCGGTGATCTGAATAAACAGTGAGCGCTTTAGACTGTCATGCGTCCAAGTGGCATCTTCCGTGGCCAGGATAAATCCAAATTCTGCCTTGAGCCACTGGATGGTCTTCCCGTCCTTTTCGACGCGGACAATCTCGTGGTCGATCTCCAAAGGCACAATGGCTAAGCCGACTTCTCCCAGCTTCCGCGTGAGTGCGGCATAGATGTCGTCCGTGGAAGAGTAATTATATCCGCCGTGCAGGTTCTTCTGGCTCTTCCTGACGGCATCAAGCGATGCCTGAACAGCACAGATCGCCTTCACGATCGATGGCGGAATAGGTTGAATTGGTGATTGCGGTGCGCACCGCACGAGCCGAAAAGTCATATCCCCCTCACTGGATTGCGCTCATCACACGTTCCGCGTGCTCAATTTGGCGCGCATTCCACTTCTCCATCGCGCGCCTTAAGGCGTACCGCTTGTCAGCTCCGGACCTCGCCCGCCAATGGCGCATGTAAATCTTCTTGTAATCAGGGTTCCTGATCTCCCACTGAATTTTCCTCACTGCGCGCGCCGGCACGCCAAGCTCGATTACGATTTGCTCGACAGTCTGACCTGCCTTGAGCCTCTTACGTATTCCATCCGTACGCGTCATGTTATTTTCAAGCTCCCACGATACGATCGCCCAATGTCGTCAATTCCCCGCTCCCATCACAATGGCCAGACCCACCCCGATGCCAACAGACAGTACCGAAAGAAGGATGGCGCTGATTGCCACCTTGATTCCGTAATGCATTTCGATAGTCGTTCCGTGCATTGCTCATCGTCCTTTGTCTTTACGCACGCGACTGACCTCGATTTGGATTTGGGCCGACCCATATCGACGGTGGCGCTTCCCCAGGGCCGGGTACTATCGGAGGAGCAGTCGGATAGCTCTCCCACCGGCACGAGCGTGTCCCTCTTTAACGCTCCGGCCCAAAACTGTTATTTCCTCTCAACGTACTGTTTTAGTCTATCGAGCGCTTCCAACACCCACTCTCTGCCTCCAAGGGGATTTTCTAGAGCCCGCTCGACCCAAACGAGTGCATTCCCAAATTTCTCATTCCGCCACGTCTCGGTCATTTCCTGCTCGAGCGCCTTTGGATCTTCGCTGCGTTTCTTCAGCCGCTTTAGGAGAGCCATGTGCAGCTCATATGGCTCAGGCCTTTTGACGATCGGGAATAGGATGACGTTGCCGCTCATTTCCCCACCCTTAGCTCTGGCTTATAGGCATGATCACAGCACCGACTGGTGATAGATGGCTCGCTCGTTTTGCTCCCATGACGGCTCGTCGCTCGGGAACTCTTCGGCCATCTGGCGATCAACCTCGAAACGATGCTGGAATGTGTTCCAATCCCTCCAGATTGCGTCGACGATCCACTTGTGGGCCGGATCGGGATTTTTTGCGTCGAGCCGTAGCGTCCCTTCGATCTCTTTGCCGCTCGCAGTGACTCCAGGGAGCTTCGTGATGTGGAACTCCTCGATGTACCACTCACCCAATTCATCGCGGTTGATGCAGGCGACGGCTTCGCAATCCTCCAGTTCCCCGAGGCACAGAGTTACGGTTTCTTCGTCCGGCCTCAGAGCAGGAACAGTGACGGTGATCGGGAGGACGAACCCGAATTTGTATTCGATATCGTAAGCCATGCTCAGTGCCTCAGTGCGTTTCCTGCGGGACACCGGGGAGAGGGTTGTTAGCCGCTCTCCCCGCCCCGCTGCCTAGCCGTTGCCGGCCAGAAAGGGTTGATCGGGTGGCACCGGGGCTGGAGGGTGATTGATAAGGACGAGTGACTAGGGATCGGGGGTCTCGTCGGAGTGCCATCGGCCCGCTGCCCCGGCGCCGATGAGGACAGCAAATCACAACTTGTTATTTGGCGCAAGCAAAAAAATAACGGCCTGTTATTTGGCGGGTGGATATGTGATCCACCCGCCACAGGTTTGATCATGGCAAAAATGTGATTGAAGCTAATAGGTCTCTGACCTAATCTTTTTGATGGCGACCAGCAACCTGTGAGGCAGTCCACTGGGGTCGCCGAGGTAGAGGTAGTCGAGCGTGAGTGAGTAGGCGTGACACAGTTTGATCGCCGCCTCGATCGTCAGGCGGCGCTTGCCAGTCTCAAACTGGCTGTATTGTGGCTGGCTAAGCCCAGCCCTTGCGGCGAACTCCTGTTGCTGAAGGCCGAGAGCCCGCCGAGCGAGACTGAGCCTACGCCCAACATCAACAGCAAGATCGCCCGTGTCGTCCGGGTCTATAGCGACCGGCGTCGGCACGTGCTCCTCCTTTATAACATGTCGCAATATGAAGGTGAGTTATGGAGTATCCACACAACTGTGGCAAATAACGGTTTGTGATGCTTGACAAATATAACAAATTGCAATATGAGCGGGGGCTATGTACGACATCAACTCTATTGGTGAGCTCGTAGACGCCCTTGGGGGGGATACCAAGGTGGCGCAGTGGCTTGGGATTTCACAGCCAGCAGTGGCTGCTTGGAAGATCCGCAAGCACATCCCTACGGGCTGGCACGTCAGGCTTTTGGCCGAATTGAACAAGCGCGGGCTGAGCGTGAACCCGGAAGTGTTCGGACTATCCGAGGATGATGTCGGCCCTTTAGTCGGAATGTTCCGGGCACAACTGGCTCAGCCCGCAATGGTGGTCAGCTGAGTTTCGGGCGTGGCGATCACCGCAACCTCCGGGAAGCCATCGTTACCGGAGCACGCCCAAGCCGGATGGGTCGGTGACAATCCGGCAAAGTTAGGTGGGAGCGCGAGTTCACGCGGTGTGAGTGCGGGGCCACGCCGGGCAAGTGGCAGTCGGCCAAACTGCACTCACGGCAACGCCGTCCGGGGCGCCGCGTGTTCGGTCCCCGACCTCCCTACTCACGGAGTGGGGGCCGCCAGCCGGGAGAGGAATTCACCGCGTAACCTCTCCCGGCACCCTCCTTTCCGTAGCCAGCGTACCGGCGCGTTGAGTGCCTGCCCTTCCATGGGCGTTTCCTCCCGATGAAGCAGCCTCGGGGAGGCTTCGGCCTCCCTGCCTTTTCCGGGAGGTCATCAGTCCCCAACTTGGGAGCGCACCAATGCTCGAAAGCAAGTTCCTACGCACTATTTGCAAGATTGCGGGCACCCTTCTCACCCTGACATCCCTTTGGCTCACGGCCTGCTTCGGGCTGTCCATCAGCATCGGCATGATGCTTGGCCTTGGCGTCATCGCATTCATGTCTGCCTACCTGCCAGCCGTTCTGGTCGAGCTCTCGAGCACGCCCTACAGGAACGTATTCCGGGCCGGGATCGCTGTTGCGGCAATCGTCACGGTCATCGATATCACGACCAACGTCTCGACAGGCGGAACGCATAAGACGTCTGATGTTGTGCAGGCGAAGGTCCAGAACATCAAGTTCGAAGACAAGCGCGATGCTGTGGCCTCGGCAAAAGAGGAAATAGCACTTTACGAAAAGCTGATTTCGGATCTGACCAATCAGAACCCCTGGACAACGTCGGTATCCGCTGATGGCCTCCGTGGCCAAATCCAGCCTATGGAAGAGGCCATTCGCCAGGAGGCGCGCCGCGGTGGCTGCGGTCCAAAGTGCTTGGCTCTGAAGCAGGAGCTTGCCGAGCTCCACAATCGGATTGCTATAGCCGAGAAGCTGGATGAGCACACAAAAAAGCTGCAGGCCGCGCGCAATGCTCTGAGCAACGCCATTGCGCAGGCTGAGAGCGTTGAGCAGGACGTCTCTGCCGTCGCGACGCAGAACTTCCGCCTTGCCTCACTCTTCACGCTGAGCCGCGATCCGGACGAAGGCGCGCAGCATTGGGTTGACCAATGGCTAACAGTGCTCTTCGGCGTCGGGATCACCTTCGCGGCGCAATTCTTCAACGTGCTGGGATGGGTCTCTGATAGCCGCGGCATGGCCTTTATGGAGCGCTTCGCGGCGCCTCAGAGGCCGTCCGCGCCTCCAGTGGACCTGACGCCCCGGACGGTTCCGGCGCCGACTCCTGCCGTCTCAGAGCGCGTCGTGGAGCACCAGCCGACCATCTACCACATCAAGGGCGCTGACATCATGGACATGCTCCGCAGCTCAGCGCAGCGGGCAAGAGGAGCTTGCGCAGCTTGAGGGGAAAGAATTGAGCCCGACCCTGGGCAGCGGATCGGGCTCTATGAGGCCAGAGCATTTTTAAGGTGAAGGTGCGACCTCCGATGAGAGACATAGAAAAAGAACAGGACAAAAACAAGGCATGGAAGCGGTGCAAACACGTAGTTTTGCACGCGCCATGTGGTCCCCTCCGCGGCGACATCCGGGACAAAGAGTTCATCGGATACCTGTTTGACCCGGACAACTACCCGCTTTCCGGTCCGTGGGTGCCGGTCATCCACCGCGACACCCTTCATATCGTCCATCCGATGTTCACTGCTTGTGAGGGCACGGCATGACTTGCTCGCGCTGGATTCGTGTTTGCGTCGATACGTTCGATCATCCATCCCTCAAAGGTGAGTTTGATCGCCGGTCGGCGTGGCTTTGGCTTATCGCGAATGCCGCCTGGAAAGATCACAAAACACGCACGCGCGGGGGCATTGTCGAAATAAAGCGCGGACAGGTTCTCGCTGGCTTGAAATTCCTGGCCGATACGTGGGGGTGGAGCATCAAAAGAGTGAGAACGTTCCTCGGCGAATTGGAGGCCGAAGGAATGATCGAAAGGGGGCAAACGAAAAACCAATATGCAGCAGTCGTAACTATTTGCAATTACGACAAATATCAGACGCCAACTGAAACAGAGGCAACCGACGGGGCAAGCGAGGGGCAAGCGAGGGGCAAGCGAGGGGCAAGCGAGGGGCAACACAGTACAAAGGATACAAGGGATATAAATAATATTCCCTCAGTAGCTACCGTTGTACCATTGGCCGCGCGCGCGGAAGCGGCTGCTGCTAAGCCGAAAATCGATTTCCGTGATCTCCACAGACGTCTGATCGAAGCTGGTGGAGATGCGCTCAACCGAACGAGCGCCAGCTTGGAAACCGTTTCCGACGTGATAGGCTGGATTGAGACCGGTGCCGATCTCGACCAGGACATTCTGCCCGTAATTCGGGCGAAGGCGGCACGTGCGCGGCCGCAGAGCATCCGCTCCTGGCAGTACTTCGCAACAGCCGTTGCCGAGGCCGTTGAGAAGCGCAAGCGCGGGCTACCGACAGTGGCGGAGCCGGAGGTCCAGCCCGTGTTCCGCGTATCTCCGGAAACAGTACGCTATGCCAAGCCGGCCCTTGACGATAGCTGGCTGCACGAGCTTCGCGCCAAAAACGAGCAGCGGAGGGCGGCCACATGCTGAAGCTGGTCGAGCCGTCCTATTCCGAGCCGCCGCACGACATCGAAGTCGAGCAGGCGATCCTCGCTAAGATCCTGATCGATAACGCCAGCATGGACGCATTCGCGCGGATCACGCCGGCCGATTTCTACGATCCCGTGCATCAGGCGCTGTTCGAAGCCATGGCCAATCAGTGGGCCGAAAAGCGGGCGATCAACCTCGGCACGCTCAAGGCGGTTCTTTCCAACCTGCCGAACATCACGCCGACCGTCACGCCGATCGAGTACATCCGCCGCCTGACGACCTACGGCGATACGCGCAACATATCCGACTTGGCGGTGACGCTGCTTGAGCTGTCGAACAGGCGGCGCCTTGTTGACACGGCGGCAAAGCTTGACGCTGCCGCCCGCCAACGCGGCGTCAAGGTCACTGACGCGGCCAACTTGGCCGTGTCGGCACTGGACGAGGTTCTGAGCCATGCCCGGCCGGGCCGCCCGACACGCAGCAGGTTGGCCGATGCGTTCCGGGAGACCATCGACGCGCTGATCAACGACGACGGGTCTGAACGCATTTCGACCGGGCTGGCGGCTCTCGATGATGCCCTCGGCGGATGGCGGCGCAAGCAGTACGCGATCCTCGCCGGCAGGCCATCCATGGGCAAGACAGCGGTTGCGACATCGGCAATGCTGCGCACGGCCATGTCCGGCGTCGGCGTGCTGTACTTCTCGCTCGAAATGCCGACCACGGCACTTGCCGCGCGGTGCCTTTCTGACCTTGCCTGGAGCCCAGACCGCCAGGTTCCCTATGCGGCGGTGCTCTCCAACAATCTCACCGATCATCAGCACAGGCTGATTGGTGAGGTCGCAGCGCATTGGGCGACGCTCCCTGTCACAATCGACGATCAGCGCGGGCTAAGCATGGCGGAAATCGCCGCCAGGACGCGCGCAGAGGCGCAACGCTTCGAGCGTGAGGGCAAGACCCTTGGACTCGTCATTATCGACCACCTCGGCCTTGTGAGGCCGTCTGGACGCTACGCCGGGAACAAGGTGCAGGAGACGGGAGAAATCTCCGATGCCCTAGCAACACTGGCCAAGGACCAGAACGTCGCCGTGGTTGCCCTCCACCAGCTCAACCGCGGCACGGAAGGCCGTGACAACAAGCGGCCTACGCTCGCCGATCTGCGTAACTCTGGCGATCTCGAGCAGGACGCAGACGTGGTGTGCTTCTGCTACCGCGAAGCCTACTACCTAGAACGCATGAAATACGACGCCGGCAGCCAGCAGGAATTGCAGCGCCAGGCCGAGCTCGAGGCGTGCCGGAACACCCTGGAAATCCTGATCGCGAAGAACCGGAACGGCCCGACGAAATCCGTGACGCTGTTCTGCGACATGGCCTCGAACGTCATCCGCGACCTTGCCCGGGAAAGGAGCTGAGAATGCGCATCTACAATGGCTTCCGTGTGAGCATCAATCCGCAATTGCCACCTCGCACGTGGCGGCTGATCGGCCCCCGTTCGCTCGAATGCTCTGCCGACCTAGCGAAAGAACTCGCGGGGCTCAAGCAGGATAAGGCGAAGGCCTCCTGATGTCCCAGAGAGACAGCGGATACGCCCGCAAATCCGACCGCATCATCGACCGCTACTGGATAGGGATGATCGAGGCCTACAAGGCCCGTTACCCAACAATCACCGATTTGATCCGCCGCGGCTACTCAGCCGAGAGGATAGCTGAGCTGGCCGGCTGCGAGGTGTGGGTGCCGAAGATGATCAAATACAGCGGGAGGTTTTGAAATGACGTGGATCTTGTTTTTGCCGTCTGCTCGCAGAAGGACGCCGCATGAACCTCCTAGCCGCCATCGCTCTCCATGAAGCCGCAGGCCACACCAAAACGCCAGTAGACAATGATCGCCTACGAGACCTCATCAGAAAGGCCGAGAGATATGAACTGGTATGTCGCTGTCGTGCCCGCACAAAAGGAGTTCGCGGCAAGAGACCGGCTCAAGGACCTCGGCTATCAGGTCATGGTGCCGGTAGAGTACAAGTGGCGCCGAAAGTCCAGGCACACGAGAAAGCGGATTGAGGTCGCCGTGCCTTTGCTGCCCAGATACGTGTTTGTCGGGACAGATTGCCCGCTTTCCTGGTGGCAGGTGCGGCGCTGCCCGCTGATCAAAGCTATTCTGGGCTGGGACGGCGTGCCGAAGCCGTTGCCGCCGGAAGCTGTTAAAGCGTTGGAAGGACTCAACTTTGCGATTCCGACATTCAACCCTCATAAGTCGATAAGGGCTGGCGACGACGTGCAATTCATCATTGGTCCATTGCGCGGCAAGATCGCCAAGGTTCGCAAAATCGTGGCCAAGAGGGCAAAAGTTCTAATCGAAATATTCGCTTCGATGCGGGAGATCGAGGTTCCTTTGGAGATACTGGATGCGGCGTAACCGATCCGCCTGCTAAAGCAGGCGGCTTTTCCCTAGGCCGCGAGAGCGACCTGAGAACTTAAGGGCAGGGTTACAGCTGCCCTCGCCCGGAGCCGGATGTTCCGGGCAGCGTTGAGATCAGCGGACTCTGCGTGCCCGCACGAAACACAGGAGAAGGTGGCTTGATCTGGTCTGTTCTTATCGTCGATGCATCCGCAGCACGAGCATGCTTTGCTCGTGTAGCGCGGATCGACGAACAGCACCGGCACTCCTGCACGCCGCGCCTTGTAGGCGATGAACCGGCGGAGCTGGCCGAACGACCAGTTGTGCAGCCGTCCTCGTTGTCCACGTCTGGCCTTAACCCGTTCGCGGATGTGGGTCAGGTCTTCCAACCCAATCGCGCGCCCGGAGCGTTGCGCGGTATCGACGAGGGCCTTCGAAATCACGTGGTTGATGTGGGTCTGGAACCTCCGTTGTTGTCCAGAGAGCTTGCGGAGCCTTCGTTTTGCGGCCTTTGTGCCGCGGCGCTGAAGACCAGCACGACGGCGGGAAAGATGAGAACGAACCTTCTCGACGGTCTCGCCAGTGTAATGTCGGCCGTCGCTGTCTGTGGCGATGTTGACGATACCGAGATCGACACCAAGCACGTCGGTGGTCTCGATGAGATCGGGATCGTCGATGTCGCAGACGCAGGCGATGTACCACTTGCCACGCACGAACATCAGATCGACCTCGCCCTTGCGGAAGGCGAGCAGCTTGCGCTGGTGCTCACCCGTGACGTAGGTAATCTTCTGCCGTCCGGCTACCGTCCAAATTGAGACCGTTTGGTTATCGACGAAGCGGAAGATGCGGTCGTCGTAGGGCTGCGCAGAGAAGCGCCTGAAGGTGCGCTGCGTTTTCCGGTCGAGCTTATAGGCGTCCGCCACCTTGGCGATGCAGCGCACGGCAACCTGGGCCGTCAGGTCGAACATCTGGCGCGTGTCGCGGTACGCCAGCTTGTGCAGGTCGAATTGCCGGAATTTCTGCGTCTCCCACGCTTTGGCGGAGAGGAAGTTGCACGCCTGATTGCAACGCTCAAGCGTCTCGCGGAGGAGCTTCTCCTGCTCTGGCGTGGGTTTCAGCTTGATGTTGGCGACCAGCTTCATATGTTCAAATATAGAAGCGTTCGCGTTTTGTGTCAGCCACAACAGAGGCCGCACTTCCTCTGCCAGCTGAAGCAGGCAGTCTCCGTGCGGGGCACCCTATGAGATTGCGAAATACGATCGTCTACGGCCTGATCGGCCTAGTCGCATGGCCGGTTATTGCCGCTCTTGGGGTCGTAGAATGGGAGATGGCAAGGGTTCTTATCGTCTGCATGCCGGTTGCCTACTGGTGCGGTTTCCACGACGGCGAGCGCTTTGGCGAAATTGCTCTTAATGTTGCAAACGAATCACACAGCCTACGTTGCAAATGATAAGCGTTTGAGGTACAAAAGAATTGGACGATGGCGCGATCCGTCGGCAGGTTCGAGTACAGCCCGAGCCGCGGCGCCACCCTGCGGAGCCCTATGCACTCCGCGAAAAGGGTTATTGCGCCCCGAAGCAACCCCCTCCCGAGATTGACCGCCCTCGCCACGCAGAACCTATTAGCGAGGGCGGTTGCATTGGTGCGATACGCTTACCTGGGAGCTTTCATCGGCTCTGAACTCAGCCGACAGCTTAACCCTAGCCCATAGCGTCTGAATCCACGATGAACGTCAAAGACATCATTTCGCCGTCCCTCATTGGCGCCGGCATTCTGTGCGCATTGGCGGGGAGATAGATCATGCCACTGAAGAAAGGCTCATCGCAAAAGGTTATCTCTCAGAACATCAAGACGCTCAAAAGAGAGGGCTACCCGCAAAAGCAGGCCGTCGCCATTGCCATGAGCAAAGCTGGCAAGAGCAAGAAGAAATGACCCGCGTCATCCTGAGCAAGAACTGGACCCGCAAACCCAAGGCCAAGCACTTCTTAATCCGCGACAAGGCAAAGGCTGACAGGCTCGAAAGGCTCTGGAAGGCAAAGAGCAAGAGAAAATGACGCTGCAATACTCAGTGGCGGTGCGCAACGCCCGCCTCGACGCGATCGAGACGACGATCGGTACATCGCCCATACTCGAAATCCGCTCCGGGCCACCGCCGGCCAATTGCGCAGCACCGGATCAGGGCACTGTGCTCGCCACACTCAATCTGCCGTCTGACTGGATGGCACCGGCGGCAAACGGCGTGAAGGTAATGGCTGGCACCTGGCAGGATCTGTCGGCAGACGCCACGGGGCAGGCGGGGCATTTCCGCATCAAGGACTCTACTGGCACGGTCTGCCATATACAGGGGACGATCACTGATACGAACGGCGATGGCGACATGAAGGTTGACAACACGTCGTTTGCGCAAGGCCAGCAGTTCACGATCACGGCGTTCACGCTGCAGGCGGGGAATGCGTGAACATCACTTGGAATGCGTCGGGGATCTTTGCGCTATGAGTTCTCGCCCCTTCTCGGTCAGCAGGTAGTAGTCGCTGTCGCCCCAGCTTCCGGATTCCCATTTGATCAGTCCGAAGCGTTCAGCTTCCTTGGCGGCCTTGATTTCTTTGTCGGAGAGGATGTCGATGGCGATCGATCCGTCGTTGTCGGCGATCATCTTGATAATGTCCTGCATGGCCAGCCCCTCTACTCGGTGATCTGATAGAATATGGCATTCCCTGTCGTTGAGGCAACAAATACCGGCGGCATTGCGGACGGCAGCACGTCGTATGCAGCTCCTCTCCCTAGCGGGATAAGTTCTGGCGATCTGCTGCTCGTATTTGTTGGGGCCTACCACAGCAGCAGTGCTGTCACCATCTCAACTCCGTCTGGTTGGGACGTATTGTTCAGCAGCGGTGGCGCGAGCACACTTCGACGGTTCGCAGCGTTTTACAGGGTAGCGAGTGGGAGCGAGGGCTCTACTTTAAGTTTCACGTTTTCTACCGGCGCTCACAAGGCTTCCGTTTCATATCGCATCTCCGGTTACTCTGGTGTTCCGGAGGCAAATTATACCGCAGCCACAAACAGCAACCCTAACCCGCCATCACTATCGCCTTCGTGGGGCGTCGCAGACACGCTATGGCTCGCAACAGCCGCCGGGGCGCGAAGCACATCGTCCCCTATGACTGCGCCGTCTGGTTTTGCAGGTTTGATCCAAGGTGCTGCAACGGCGAGCGGGCAGGACGTGCCACGCGTGGCATCGGCCCAACTCGAGAGCGCGATAGGAACCGTTGATCCAGGCACGTTCAGCCCGAACTTCCATTGGGCCGCGGCAACGGTTGCGATCCAAGGCGCTGCTGCCGGCGCTGCTCGCCGAATGATGCACTACCGCAGACTGAGGATATAGAATGGCAACGCTGCTCCGTCAGTCCACTGCGGTCAACATCAAGCTCGGGCCGTTCGTTGACGAGGAAGACGGTGTTACACCGCTCACATCGCTCACCATCAGCCAGGCCGATGTGCGCCTCGCAAAGAACGACGGCAATTGGGCGCAAAAGTCGGACAGCGGAAATGCGAGCCATGAAGAGAATGGCTGGTATGAGATCAGCCTTTCGGCCACCGACACGAACACGCTCGGCACGCTCATTGTAGCGGTGAACAAGAGCGGCGCGCTGCCGGTGTGGCGTGAATTCCAGGTAGTCCCGGCGAACGTCTATGACAGCCTCGTGGCTGGATCGGACAACCTGCAGGTTGATACGGTGCAGTGGGGTGGCACGGCGGTTGCCACTGCCAACGTGCTCATTGATGGCGCGATCACTGCTGCGAAGATCGCGAGCAATGCCATCACCGACAGCAAGATCGCCTCCGGTGCTCTCACGGCCGCGAAGTTCGCTTCTGGCGCTTTCGACGCAGTTTGGTCCGTCCCCACCCGCGTTCTGACGGCCGGCACCAACATTGTGCTCGCCAAGGGCACCGGGATCATCGGGTTCAACGATCTCGACGCCGCCGGCGTGAGATCAGCCGTCGGTCTCGCCTCGGCCAATCTTGATGCGCAGCTTGGTGCGATCGACAACAAAGTTGACGATATCCTCGTGGACACGGGCGCGACGATACCCAGTACGCTCTCCACGATAAGCGGCAAGATCGATACCGTTGACGGTGTAGCCGATGCCATCAAAGCTGTGACCGACAATCTGCCCGACAGCGGGGCTCTGACGAGCCTTGCCCAGGCTTCGGCACTGGCGACGGTGGAAGGCATTGTCGATGAAATCCTGGCGCGCCTGCCGGCAAACGTGGACGGGTACACGTTCCCCCAGGTCGTGACCCTCATTGCCGCCGCGCTGCTCGGCAAGGCATCGGGGCTCGATACCACGACGGCCGTGTTCCGCTCGCTCGACGACACCAAGGACCGCATCACGGCCACTGTCGATAGAGACGGCAACCGCGCCGCCGTCACACTGGATCCTACCTGATGTTCGGACGCCGCTACTTCGGCCCGCGCTATTTCGGGCAGAGCTACTTCGGGCCGCGCGGAGAGCAGCGCACGGTCGGCGGTCTCTTCGCCACCGAAGCCGACGATACGCTCTCGGCTGCAGGCGCGCTCAGTATTACGGGCAGTGCCAACGTAACCGAGGCGGACGACGCACTCGCAGCATCCGCGACGCTCGTCATCGCCGCCGAAGCGACAGCGAATGAAGAGGACGACACACTCGCTGCCAGCGGCCAACTGCTCATCACGGGCAGCTGCACGTCTATCGAGGCCGACGACGTTCTGTTCGCCTCGACAGTGCAACCGATCACCGGCGCGGCGCTCATCCTCGAGGAGGACGATACTATCGTCGCCGCCGGCCACGTTACGCTGCCGCAGATCGACGCCCGCCTGTTCCGCAAAGCCCGCTACGAAGCGCCGCCGTTGCTCATCGCCAAGCACAGCGCGCCGCAACTGATGAAAGCCCGCCGGGAACCGAGGACATTCAGAGCACAGCGTCTCGCCGCATGAGCAAGCTGCAGATCACATCGGTCTACCAGGGCGACACGGCCCGTCTGCCCTTCGAGGCACAGGACACGACAGGTGCGCCCGAGAACCTGGAAGGCTGCTCGATCCGCTGGGCACTGAGCAAGCCAGAGGCCATCGACTCGCCAGTGCTCACGAAGACATCAGAGAACGGCATTCTGGTGCTCGACGCAGCCGCCGGCCGCCTCGTCGTCATCATCAATGCCGGCGAGCTCGACACCCCCGGCCAATACGTGCAGGAACTCGAGATAACCTTGCCATCTGGCGAGACGTACACATATGGTCAGGGACCATTCATCGTGAAGCCGACCGTGCTACCGGAGCAGGCATGACCGAGACCGAACACCTCATCCGCCAAGCCGCCCGTGAGATAGGCATCACGCTGAACGTCTCACGAGACAGCAAATTCACGGTAGAGGAGAGCACGGATGAGCCAGGCACATACAAGGTTTCCTTCCTGAACCGGAAGGGCGACAATACAACAATTATCATACCTATGACATCGCAGTTCTCGACCATCCATGCGGCGCTGAAGAGTGCGTGGCGTGGCATTTCTAAAACAGAAATGGAATAGAAATGGCTGGGCGTAAACCGGGCACGCCTAAAACCGGCGGGCGAAAGAAGGGCAGTCTGAACAAGCGCACCCGCGAGATGCTGGAGAAGGCGAACAACGCGGGTCTGACGCCGCTCGAGTACATGATGAGAATCCTGCAGGACGAGACGGCTGACCCCGCTCTGAGGTTCGAGGCGGCCAAGGCAGCCGCGCCCTACAAGCACCCGCGCCTCACTGCCGTCGAGCATTCCGGCAACGCCGGCAAGCCGCTGACGATACAAGTGGTGACCGGCGTGCCGCGGGAATAAAGAGACGTGCCGCTCGCCAATGGGCACAGTGCAACGCATTGATCTCGGCTATCGCGCGAGACCGCAGTTCATCCCATTTCACACGAGGAGACAACGGTGGGCATGTATTGTTGCCCACCGTCGAAGGTGCCGGCAAGACCGTCGCCTGCATCATGGACCTCGTAGACGCAGCTCTGCGGTGCGAGAAGCCGAATCCCAGGTTCGCGTATATCGCGCCGTTCTACACGCAGGCCAAGGACGTCGCGTGGGCGTACTTCAATCAGTTCACCGCGCCGATCCCTGGTGTGGAGGTCCACGAAAGCGAGTTGCGTATTGATCTGCCCAACGGCGCGCGTCTGAGGCTCTACGGGGCGGACAACTATAACCGCATGCGCGGCGTCTACTTCGACGGAGCGGTGCTCGACGAATACGGCGACATGGACCCGCGGGCATGGGCCGAAGTGATCCGACCGATTTTGTCTGATCGCCGCGGCTGGGCCACGTTCATCGGCACGCCCAAAGGTAGGAACCATTTCTACGAGATCTGGCAGGCCGCGAAGGAAAACCCGAGCGAATGGTTCACGCTGATGCTGAGGGCATCTGAGACGGGTCTGCTGCCGCCCGAAGAGCTTGAAGATGCTCGCAAGGTCATGACGCCCGAGCAGTACGAGCAGGAATATGAGTGCAGCTTCGAAGCGGCGATCCTGGGCGCTTACTACGGCCGCGAGATGCAGAGGCTTGAGGCTGAGGGGCGGATACGCTCCGTGCCCTATGATCCGAGCCTTCCGGTTTACACGGGTTGGGACCTTGGCCTTGATGACGCGACGGCCATTTGGTTCGTGCAGGTCGCTGGCGCCGAAGTTCGGGTAATCGATTACCTTGAGACCAACAACGAGGCGCTGTCATCGATCGCCCGCTCGCTGCTCAATGAGCGGCCGTACATGTACGGGGAGCACTACCTGCCGCATGACGCGGAAATCCGGGAGCTGATGACCGCCAAGAGCCGCAAGGAAACGCTTGAGAGCCTCGGCGTGCGTCCGGTCAGAGTGGCGCCTCGGCAGAACGTAGAAGAAGGCATAAACGCGGTGCGCAACCTCCTGCCGCGCTGCGTCTTCGATGAGAAGAAATGCGCTCGCGGCATCGAAGCCCTGCGCAACTATCAGCGCGAATGGGATGACAAGCTAAAGACGTTCCGCAAAACGCCGCGCCACGACTGGGCGTCACATGGCGCGGATGCCTTCCGGTATCTGGCGATATCGCTCAGTCCTCGCGCCAAGCCGCAACCGATCCACTACCCTCGACGGGTCTACGCCTAGACCATGAAAAACGACACCAAACCCCGGCCCCTCAGCGACGAGGAGCTGGCGTCGATCCTCGACCAACTGAATCGCCAAGCAATTGGCTGGGACAGCGACGAGGTATCGGCCGATCAGGACAACAATCTCGACCGGTATCTCGGCAAGCCCTACGGCGACGAGGAAGAAGGCCGGTCCAATGCCATCAGCATGGACGTGGCCGAGGTCGTCGATTGGGCGATGCCGGACCTTTTGGAACCTTTCATCTCCGGCGATCGCATCGTCGAGTTCGAACCTGCGAAGCCCGAAGACGAAGAGTGGTGCGAGGTCGCGTCGGATTACGTCAATCACATCTTCTTCAAGGAAAACTGCGGCGCTACCATCCTTCACGATACTGTAAAGACGGCGCTGATCCAGAAAATCGGCTTCAGCAAGTCTGTCTGGCGCGAGAAGATCAAGGAAGAAACGCAGACGCTCACAGGCTTGAGCGCACTGCATTTGGCCGAGCTGCAGCAAGACGAAAGCGTCACGATCAACGAGATCACGTCGGAGCCGATCTCGCAGGAGCTTCTGGCCGATCAGAGCATCGCCGCGGCCTTCGCGGATGGCCTGGTCTACACCGTGACCATCACGCGCACGACTAAGGACGGGTGCGTTGAAATCTGCTCGGTCCCGCCCGAGGAGATCAAGGTCTCGAAACGCGCTGCTGACATCGAGGCAGTCGATTACATAGCGCACGAAACTGAGCAAACGCGCGCCAGCCTTATCGACATGGGGTTCGATGAGGACTTGGTGATGGAGCTTCCTGCAGCTGCGCGCCACCGCGAGGACAGCCGCGCCGATCACCGGTTTTTTGATGAGGACCGGCGCGAGAACATCAGTCGGGATCGTATGAGCGATCCCATCATCCTGATCGAGGAATACGCCCGCGTCGATTACAACGGCGACGGCAAGATGGAGCTCCTGCGCGTGTTCCGCGCCGGAAATCGCATTCTCGAGAAGGAGGAGGTCAGCGAGCATCCGTTCAACTCGTGGACCGCGGATCGCATCCCGCACCGCCTCATCGGCCTCGCCCTCGCGGATAAGGTCAAGCAGACGCAGAAGATCAAGACGCACCTCACGCGCAACCTGCTTGACAACGTCTACCTCGCCAACAACCCGCGGCTGGAAGTCCCCGAGAGCGCGATTGGCGACAATACCATCGACGACCTGCTCAACGTGAGGATCGGTGGTCTGATCCGCACGAAGCAACCTGGCCAGTTGACGCCCGTCGAGGTGCCGGATCGGTCCAAGACGGCGCTTGAGGCGATCCTGTACATGGACAGCGTGCGCGAGCAGCAGTCCGGCATCACGCGCAACGGCACGGCGATCAACTCGGAAACCCTTGATCCGAAGTCAGCCTATCAGGCGCGGAAAGAGGACCGTAACGAGCAGGCTCGCAAGCGGCTCATGTGCCGGATGATCGCGGAAACGTTCCTTGTTCCGCTGTTCCGCAAGATTTTGCGCCTCGTCGTGCGCTACCAAGACTTCGAGAAGATGGTGCGGATCTCCGGCAAGTTCGTCGCAATCGATCCGCGCTCATGGCACGCCGATGTGGCGGCCACGCCGAGCGTAGGCCTCGGCTACACAAATCGCGAGGAGGAATTGCTGGCGGCCCGGATTATCGGCGAAGCGCAAATGACCGCCAGAGAGATGGGCTTGGCGACGCCTAAGCACTTCTGGGAAACGGCCGCGCGTATGGTGCGGGCCGTTGGCTGGCGGTTCCCGGACAAGTTCTTCGTCAATCCGACCTCGCCAGAAGGTCAGATGGCCCTGCAGCAATTCGCGGCTGCGCAGGGCCAGGACCCGAAGTTGGCTGAGGCGGAGGCAAAAGCCCAGCTCGAGCAGATGAAGGCCCAGCACGATGCGCAGCTCAAGGAAATGAAGCAGGCGCACGAGGTCCAGATTGCGCAGATCAAGGCGGAGAACGAGCGCCGCATTGCCGAGATGAAAGCGCAAAACGAGTACGAGATAGCGCAAATCCGCATCGCGGCCGAGCAGGCCATCGCCCGCGAGAAAATGCAGATCGAGGAGCGGTTGGCACGCTGGAAAGAAGAGCTCAGGGCCGAATTGCAGCGTGAGTTCATGGGAGTGGGAGTAGCGTCGCCTAGCGGCAATGGCGCGCGCCCACCCACGGGCGCGGTGAGAATGGGGGGGCAGATTGGCTAGCCTGTTTGATCAACCGGCACTGGAAGGCGACCAATGAACGATGAAAGGCTCCGTGCGTCCGCCGAGCGTGGCCGGCGGTTCCGCGAATGGTGCGAGGGAGATGAAGGCCTTTACGCCGTCTTCGATGCCGTCGAGCGCAACTACCTCGACTCCCTGATGAAAACAGACATCGACGACCAATCTACGCGGGAGCGGATCTATCACCGTGTCGCCGCCCTGCGTGATCTGAGGCGGGCCATGGAAGCGGTGATTGCGGACGGCAAGTCAGCCGCGGCAATCGTCGAGAAGCTGACACGGATGCAGCACAAGCGCGCAATGCGCAAACCTAAGGTGATGGCATGAGGATTTTCCCCGTAAAAGTGTTTCAGGCCGAAGGTGGAGCCGGGTCAGAAGCACCCTCACAGCCGCAATTGTCCGCCCAAGAGCAATTGGCGGGCCTTTTTGCGCAGGAATTGGCTGCTGAGCGTGGAGAGACGCCAGAACCGGCCTCACAAGGCCATCAGGACACGGAACAACCGGCGGAGAGCGCGCCAGAAGAGGCGGCGCCCGCAGAAGAAGCTGCGCCTGAAGAAGGCACAGAGCCCCAAGAGGGAGCGGAACCGGAGGACGGAGCCGAAGAGCCCACCGAAGACCCGGCCATCGCAGCCCCTCCCGGCATGAGTGAGGCCGACAAGGCCGAGTTCGCCAAGCTTCCGCCCGCACTCCAGACATGGATCAATAAGCGGATCACGGAACAGCAGGCCGATTACACGCGGAAAACCCAGCAGGTCGCCGAGCAACGCAAGTACTACGAGTCCAGCGTTGCCGAGCTGCAGCAGAAGTTGCAGGCATACGACCATATTCTCTCGCAGTTCACGACCCCAAAGCTCGCGCCGCCCGATCCGAAGCTGCGCGAGACGGACCCCGTGGCCTACGAGGAGCAATTGGCGTCATACCTGCACCAGAAGCACCTGCAGGAGGTGGCCGCCGCTGAGCAACAGAAGGTTCGGGAAGAGCACGAGAAGCTGCAAAGAGCGCAGCTTGCCGAGTTCTATAAGCGCGAAGCCGAAGAGCTGAACCGGATCGCCCCTGAGCTGTCTGCGCCCGATGACAAGGGCAAGGCACTGAGAAAGGCGGTTTGGGACTACGCGATAAAGGTCGGTTATACGCCCGAACAGCTCTCCATGGCCACGGCGCGGGACATGGTGACGCTCTGGAAAGCTCAGCGATACGACGCGATGCAGGAGGCCCGGAAGAACATCAAGCCCGTTCCTCCGGCCGCTCCGAAGGCGGCGAGACCAGGGCCGGCAAAGGCCATCGGCCGCCCATCGAATGTAACGCGCGCCGTTCAGCAACTGGTCGAGAACCCGAGCCGTGATGCCCTCGCGGCCGCGTATCTCGCAGAACTTCAAGCGGAGCGATAAACTATGGCTGTCGTCACAAACGCATACACCACGAGCGCTGCGGTCGGTATTCGAGAGGACCTGACCGATGCCATCCATCGTGTCGATGTCGAGGACACCCCTTTCATGTCCCGCGTGGGCACGACCACGGCAAAGCAGACCTACCATGAGTGGCAGACCCGCGCTCTGGGCGCGCTCGATACCGACAACGCGCACCAGGAGGGTGAGGAAACCGACCGCGCGGCGGCGACGCCCAACGTCCGCGTCGGCAACCTGTGCCAGATCAGCGAAAAGAACGCGACCGTCTCAGGCACCTTGGAGAGCGTCAACAAGGCGGGTCGTGACAGCGAAATGGCTCTGCAGATGGCTGACCGCACGATCGAGCTGCGGAAAGACATGGAGGCCATTCTGCTGTCTAACCAGGCGATGAACAGCAACGCTACGGTGGGCGGCAAAACTGGCGTCCGGCAGCTGCGCGGCTTCGAGGCATGGATCAGGACCAACACGAACCGCGGCGAGGGCGGTGCCGATCCTGATGATCCAAACACGACGCCGGGCACGAGGGCCACGGACGGCACGCAGCGCCCCTTCACCGAGGAAATGCTCCTCGACACGCTGCAGAACGTTTACACCACGGGCGGGAACGTGAAGTTCGCCCTCATGGGTCCGTACAACAAACGCGTTTCGTCCACATTCCAGGGCCGTGAGTCCACTCAGATCACGGTGGCCGCCAAGACCATCCATCAGGCGACCAACCTATATGCGTCCGATTTCGGGACGATCCAACTCATCCCGCACCGCTACCTGCGGTCCAATGGGCGCTCAGTGCTACTGATCGACCCTGAGATGGTCAAGGTCGCGTATCTCCGCCGTTTCGTGCGTTTCCCGCTCGCCAAGATCGGCGACGCCGAGACCCGCGTGATCCTATCCGAGTACACGCTCGAGATGTGCAACGAGAGGGCTCATGGCGTGATCGCTGATCTAACGACAAGCGCCAGCTAACGAGATGACGGGGCGGCTCTGAGAGGCCGCCCTTCCCAGGAGCCTAACACATGACGAAGAAGACCACTGGAACGGCCAACGCCGCCCCGGACACGCCCGCACGCGTGCCGCTGAAACGGGTCAGGATCACGCATTACAAGGTGTACACGTCGATCGGCCGGCTGATCGAAGGCCAGCGCGAATATCTGCCGGCTGACGAGGCCGATGCACTGATCGCCAAGGGACACGCGGTCGAATGTCCATCGTAAACCCCTACGAATGGCGCGTGATCCACGAGCGCCCCGGCAAGCGCATCCTCGCCAAGGTGGACCCTGCGACGAACGAGGTCGTGATCTGCGAGGAATGGCTCGAAGATCACGTGCTCGAGCAGGCCCGCATTCAGCGCGAGCAGCCGCTGTTCGTTCACCCCGATCTCAAGCCTCTGGCCGTTGTGCCAGACTCCGTGATGTCGAAAGCCATCAAGGAAGGCTGGAGTGAGGATCAGAAGCAGTGGGAGAAGTGGGCGCGTGACATCGACAACCGCAATCTGAGGCTGACGCCCTGATGGCCCTGTTTGCGACCCTCTCCGATCTCAAGGACGCCATTCGCGACGAGTGCGAGCGGCGCACCCACGCCCGCTTCGACGCGGCTCTCCCGCGGTTCATCGCAGGGGCGGAGCAGCGCATGTGGCATGGCGCATGGCCTCCGCTGGCCTCCGAGCGCCTACGTCTGCGAGAGATGGAGACCACGACCGCGCTCACTGTCACGGACGGCGAGGCCGAGCTGCCGGAGGATTACCTCGAAGGCATATCGCTCAAGTGGGAGGTAGACCCGCGCACGGCGCCCAGATACGAAGCGCCCGACGTGTTCCACGTGAACCGCTATCGGTTCCCGACCGGCTATCCAGTGCGCTACACGATCGAGGCGGGAAAACTCCTGTTCTCACCGCAGATCACGGGCGAGCTGAAGCTGCTCTACTACGCGGAGCCGGCGCCGCTCGTTGAAGAGACAGACACCAACGCGGTGCTCGAAAAGCACCCGATGCTCTACTTCCACGCGGCGCTGATCGAGGCGTACCGCTGGCTGCGCAACAACGACAAGATGCAGGAGCACTTCGGCAACTACACGGCGCTGGCATCTGGCCTGCTCCACTCTGATCGGCGGGCGCGGCAAGGCGCAAATCAGCTCGCCATGCGCATTCCGAACTGGAGAGTGCGCTAAATGCGCTCCAAGTCTCCAGCTCCATTCGCGAGCTACGAGCCCGACAAGGGCGCGGCGAGCGGCGTTGCGCGCGTTGCCAAGGGGGTACTCTCCATAGGCAAGCGTTATGCGCCTCTGCCGTCGCCTGTGGCCTACAGCTCGTCGCCGCTCAATGACTTCTGCCTCGGAGCCAGAGGCTTCTATGACGCTACAGGCTTGCCCGTGTCCTTCCTCGGGGACACGGGCCGCCTCTACCGCCTGCTCAAGAAGGAGCCGGTGGACGTGTCGCGTCCGGGCGGCTACGCGGCCGATCCCGACTGGCAGTGGTCATTTGGACAGTACAACAACTTCATCTTCGCGGCCGCCCGCGGCGTGCCGCTGCAGTACATCGAGCTAGGGGGCACAGGGACGTTTGCAGACGTGCCGGGCGCGCCGACTGCCGAGGTCGTGTTCCGCATTCGTAACCACCTGTTCGCGTGTGCAGGCCGTACGGTTAACTGGTCGGCGTTCAACGATCCTTTGGATTGGGAGCCGGATTTCGCGACGCAGGCCGGTGCCGCGGAGCTAGGCCAGGAGCGTGGCATCATCGTTGCCGGTGTCGGCGGCGAGCAAGGCGCGATATTCCAAGAGCGCGGCATCGTCCGCGTGACCTATCAAGGTGGGGAAATCCCTTGGATCTTCGATGAGGTCGAGGGCGGGCGGGGGGCGTGCTCGCCCGGTTCTGTCAGCCGGTGGGGGACGGGCGCGTTCGTGTGCGCGGAGGACGGGCTCTATTACTGGGACGGCCTCAGAATCGAACCCATCGGTCAGGATCGCGTCGATCTCACGTTCTCGCGGGAGCTCAACTATCCCTACCGCGGGCGCGTGATCTCGGCAATCGACACCGTGAACAAGTGCTGGATGGTGGCCTATCCCGCAGGATCGAGCGTCGTCTGCAACCGGCAGCTCATCTATTCTTGGGCTGACAACCGCTGGACGCACGATGATCTCGACGTGCAGGCCCTGTTCGAGATGCCGCGTGATGGCGTCAATGCGGACGATCAGGAGGCCATCGAGGCGCTGTTCGGCACGGCCAACGTGGACGAGCTTACGGACGTGTCGGTCGACAGCGCAGCCTGGCGCGAAAGCCGCAAGTCGTGGGTGATGGTCGATACCGACCGCAAGGTGCGCGTGTTCACGGGGCCGCCGCGGCGCGCCGTGGTGGAGACGGGCGAATTCGAGCCCAATCCGGCACAGCAGACGTATCTCTCGGAAATTTGGCCCGTGACGGATGCGGAGCCCGGCGATGTCGAGATCACGGTCTATGCGCGACAGCAGTTGGGCGAGCAGCCCTGCTTTGCCGACTCGAATGGCGTCAACGAGTACGGCTGCTGTGAGCTGAGGGCTGAAGGCCGGTTCCTGCGGGCAGAGATGGCGATCCGGGCGGGCGCCAGATGGTCAGAAGCGCACGGGATACACTGGGATGGCGAACCAGCAGGCGAGCGGTGAGCATCTGCCATGGCCCAGGGCTGGCGATCCTGGCAGCCTTCTCGCATGGGCCAAAGCGCTGGTGCAGTCCTTGTCGCGCCGCTTCGTTCAAACGGAAGCGGTTGTGACCAAGGTCGTCGAGGAGACGATCGACCCGCTGGTCGAGGACCAGACGCAGGCCCTCGATGCCTTGGCGCAGTACGCGGAAGACGTGCAGCAGCAGATCACCGAGGCCAATGGCTTCGCCCAGGACGTGTTCGACCTCTACCAGCAGGCCGCCCAGGCCCGGCACGCGGCTCTTGCCCAGCATTACCTGACCGAGGCCGTCGCACGGCTCGAGCAGCACGTGCGGCAGAGCGAGGATGAGGTCAGGGCACAACAGATCAATACAGTTGCGGCGTATCTCGCGGGCACGGCGGCGACGATCGAGACGATCCAGCAGGCGGTCGTCAACGGCGAGGACAGCGTTGCGCAGAAGATCGAGGCGGTCGAGAGCCAGGCCGCCGGCAACTCGGCAGCGATCACGACCATTCAGGAGTCGATCAACGGCATCGAGGCCAGATGGGGCGTCGCCATCGACCTCAACGGGCGCGTCGTCGGGCTGGTGCAACTCGACGGCAGTGCATCGGGGTCAACGTTCACGGTTGTGGCCGACAAGTTCATCATCGCGCACCCGACCGACACCGGACAGCTTATGACGCCGTTCGTTGTGGGGATGGTGAACGGGGTCTCCACCGTCGGCATCAACGGCAATCTGGTGGTCGATGGGTCGATTTTGGCGCGGCATCTCAACGTAGGCACGCTGTCGGCGATCTCGGCCAACATCGGGACAGTGACGGCCGGGAAGTTGCAATCGGCTGACGAGAAATTCGTGATCGACCTCGACAACAAGACGATCGAGATTTTGCCGGAGGACGACTGAATGGCGATGCGGCCGAAGCTGATGGCGGACGGGGCTGCCGGCAAAGTGGCGGTGTTTATGGTGGACGAAAACAACCCGGCCGACCGGGCCCCGCTTGACGATCCGCATTCGCATCTCGCCCGCGTTCTGTTTCACTCGGATCTGCTCTATCCGATCATCATCGGCAAGCAATCGGGCACGCTCAACCTTCCGTCTCGCAGTGCAAATCAGGACATTCATGTCGTTGCGCACACCCTGTTCGCGCATGGGCTCGCGGGCCAACCTCTCGTGTTCGGCCGGCTGACAAACATCGGTAACGGCACTGTTCCCCTCGCAGGGTCCGTGCCGGTCCAAACGCTGCCCTACGGCGAGGCGCGCTGGCTGTCGCTCGGGGCAGATGCCACGAACGTCAAGATCACCGAGATGTACCACACGCACAGGAATCTGGGGCTGTCCGCGATCAGCGTGAACTGGGAGGTGTGGCTCACGAACTTGTTCCTCGACCGGGAAAACCCTTTACCGGAGCCGAGCGGTGCGCTGCTCTACATTGACGGGACGAGCTTCAAGGCAGGTCGTGGAAAGTTCGACGCGACGAACCGTTACCTTCGCACCGCGGCGACCAACGGGGAGTTTTTCGTCGTGAAGGGGCGTAGCATTGCGATCAATCCGCTCACCTCTAGCGGCGTCTCCATGTGGCGTTACTCGGTTGGCGGCTATGTGCAACAGCACACGACGTACGATGGCGGCAACCTTGGCGACAGTCCGGCCACGCCGCTCGATTTCTATGCGGACGTCGTTGCTGTCAGGACGGAATAGCGATGGCATTCAGGGCGTCCGCAGGTCGCATCCTCGTGACGGACGCGGCGGACCAGAGGATCGTGTTCGACAGCGACGAAGGGCTCTTCAGTGCGACCGATTTCGTTGCTGGGCAGATAACGATCCCGGAGCGGGTCGCGACCTACCGGGACGGGGTCTGGAACGATGTCAACAACGACATTGACCATCCCCTCGCCAGCGTGAACGCGGCGGCTGACACGGTGGTCGGCGCCTTCAAGGTGACGACGACGACGCCGCAAGGCTTGCACGGCCTGGGCTGGTTCAACGG
>Ga0207747_1000704_pt1 | contig 32606 bp, 36 predicted proteins | sample HigsolmetaGSP11D_FD_184839 | JGI IMG/M metagenome (GOLD analysis project Ga0207747, IMG submission 184839) | High solid enriched microbial communities from the Joint BioEnergy Institute, USA - SP1-1-D (SPAdes) | ecosystem: Engineered > Bioreactor > SSF (Solid state fermentation) > Aerobic >...
GTCTTTATTCGTTATCATAGTGGTGACACCTTTCTTTTGGATTTGGTTTCGTCACCAATATTTTACCAAAAGAATAGGTGTCTTTCTTTATGTTTTAAAAAATGTCAAATGATAATTTTGTACTTCCAAACCCCATTTACATCAAGCATTTAAACAAGATTTTGGACTGCGAAAGTTGAGTAAGTAATTGAAAGATTTTTTATAAAAACGAAAAGGCCGAATTTTTTAGTTTTCATGCATCATTTTTTCGTAAAAAATCGTTTTCCCAGCCTTTCTGTTAATGCAGGGGCTAATGCATAAAGCTTGCTTGTAAATCCCATGATGCTGGGCAAATTAATTTCTCTTTTAGGATGATCGATTAATTTGACGATTTCTGCCGCGACTTTCTCAGGAGCGAGCAGCACGCCTTTTACAGAATTTCGATAAGTGTGCGTTGCATCAGCTTTATCTAAAAAAGGTGTATTAATTGGTCCGGGATATACAGCCGATACTTTGATATTGTATGGAGAAAGCTCCATTCTTAAACCATTGGCAAAACCAGTAATGGCGTGTTTTGATGCTGCATAAACGCTCGCTTTTTTTGTTGCCACTTTCCCAGCTTGTGAACCGATCAAAATCAAATGGCCTGAACGTCTTTTCATCATTTTCGGCGCTAAATGTTTGGCGATATAAATAGGCGCTCTAACATTCACATCCAACATCTTATCAATATCTTCGTCCGTTAAGTCAAATACATTTTCAAAAACGCCTACTCCCGCGTTGATAATCGCTACATCGATCTCAGGAAGTTCGCTGAATATTCGATGAATATCTTCTTTCTTGCTTAAATCCCCTTCTATTACTGTTGCACCGAGTTTCGCCAAAGAATGAAGCGCTTCTTTATTTCGGCCCGTTGCATACACTTCGTATCTTTTTTTTAAACATAATTCTGCAATGTTTCTACCAATGCCGCTTGTCGCACCGGTAATAAAAATTTTTTTACACTCCATTTATAACCCTTCCCCCTTGTAAAATAAGCAAAAGAAAAAGGGATATCCTTGGATAGAACATCCCTAAGTATCGATTTTCATTTGGAGCAGCTCAGCTAACTCCTCTCTTGAATGGAGGAAATCCGCCAAAGTGTATTGGTCGAGTACTTGCAAAAATGCCTGCAATGCTTCATACAACACATGCTTTAGCTGACAAGAAGGTGAAATTTTACATAAGTTGTTATTGCGGTCAAAACACTCCACTATATGAAAATCTTCTTCCGTATGCCGAACCAATTTTCCGATATTGATTTCTTTCGGATCCACTTTAAGTCGGATTCCTCCCCCTCTTCCCCGAACGGTTTCTATAAATCCATATTGAGCTAAATCATAAGTTACCTTCATTAAATGATTTTTCGATATATGATAATGATCGGCAATTTCTTGAATTGTCGATAATTGATTTCCTTTAATGCCTAAATAGATTAATACCCTTAAGGAATAATCGGAATATAAAGTTAGACGCAAAATCATTCACCACACTTTGTTGATATAATCTGCATTTATTATACCATTTTTGCAATAGGCAAGCTCATGATTACACAAAAAGTTCAATTTAGTAAAGTAGTATTTTATATGCATCAATTGTGTCAGAATTGTTAAAGATGTATTTAAAATATTGTTTTTAATCCCCATTCGGTTTATATTGGTTTCGAAAGGACGTGACATGAATGTTAACACAACAAACAATCGACATTATTAAATCAACTGTACCAGTACTTGAAAAACACGGGGTGGACATTACAAAGCATTTTTATAAAAGAATGTTTGAAAACCATCCTGAATTAAAAAATGTATTCAACCAAACAAACCAAAGAGAAGGAAGACAACCTCAAGCTCTTGCTGCGTCCGTCTACGCGGCAGCTGCTAATATTGATAATTTAGAAGCCATTTTGCCAGTGGTGCACTTAATCGCTCACAAACACCGCGCCCTCGGCATTTTACCAGAACATTACCCAATCGTAGGGGAAAATTTACTAGCAGCCATTAAAGAAGTATTAGGAGATGCCGCAACGGATGAAATAATCGATGCATGGAAAGATGCTTACGGCGTCATTGCAGACGTATTTATCCAAGTGGAAGAAGAACTTTATCAACAAGCAGAAGCCAATGGAGGTTGGCGTTTATTCAAACCATTTAAAGTGGTGAAAAAAGAACAGGAAAATGAACTTATCACTTCCTTCTATTTAGAACCGGAAGATGGGAAAGCGCTTCCACCATATCAGCCAGGCCAATACATTACGGTTAAAGTGAAAGCACCAGGAGAAGAATATACAGCCCTTCGCCACTATACCGTATCCCAAGCGCCAAAAGAAAACATTTACCGCATTTCCGTAAAACGAGAAGCGGAAAACAATCCAAAAGGTGTCGTATCAAATTATTTACATGATGATGTGGAAGAAGGCAGCACTATTGAAGTCAGCGCTCCTGCCGGCTTATTCACACTGCAGCAAAACGAAAATCCTGTATTGTTCGTTGCAGGAGGTATTGGGGTAACGCCGCTTTACGCAATGCTTGATTCCATGGAAGCAGGTCGCGATGTTGCTTTCATTCAATCAGTCCGCAATGAAAAATTGGCCGTATTCCAAGAACAAATTCAAAAGAAACTTGCTGAATTAAATGGAACATACTTTGCAAAATATTCCGATGAGGAAGGCCACCTTACAAAAGACGATTTAGCGAAATTCATTCAAGAAAACACAGAAGTTTATATTTGCGGTCCAGAAGCGTTTATGGAAGCACTCATTCCAGCTGTTCGAGAGCTTGGAGTTCCAGATAACCGCATTCACTTTGAATTCTTTGGACCTGGTTTATCCTTTAAAGCGTAATCGAATATAATTGGTACACATCCTCTACAAAAACCTATTCAAATATGAAAACCCACAATCAAAGGACAGACCTTTTGATTGTGGGTTGATTTTTTAAATTCTTGAATAGATTTCATGTTCTCCAACAAGTTCGCAACGAATGCGTTCCTCTTTCACCAATAAATCCAAATATCCCTGGGTTTTCGAAAGGGTCAATCCTAATTGGCTTTCATAAACGGTTGGATATAAAGTTTTCGTTACTTCATAAACAGTTTTAGGCTGCTCTAAAATTTCATATACTTGATTTGCCCGCATGGAGTCTCTTTCAAGCCTCATTTCAACTAATTCCTTTACATTGACCACTTCATTTCCGTGCCCCGCATAGACTGTTGAAACATCTAAGTCAGCTAAAAATTTCATGGATTCTTGATATTGGACAAGGCTTTTCGGACGATGGAAAGATAAATCCACCGGAGGTTCCACTAGAGGATTAGATGCAATTTTCTCCAGCAGCAAATCCCCGCCAATTACTTCCCTTGTCTGTTGATGATAGAAAATGAAATGACTTTGGGCATGCCCTGGGGTGTAATAGGCAATCAAACCAGGATGGCCCGGCACCTCTTCCCCATCTTCCATCGTTTTTGTCAATGGGACGCTCCCATATAATTCCATTTCCCTGCGGATGCGAAGAATTCTCTGCATAGATTCTTCAGGGACAGCTTGCTTAATCATATGCATTTTATAAAATTCTTCCCGATAATTTAAAAATTCTTCCGTTTTTCTCATCCAATGGTCAACATATTCATGAGCAATGATTTCCGCCTTTGGAAAAGCATCCACCCATCCGGCGTGATCTGGATGATGATGGGTTAAAATGACTTGTTCAATATCTTCTAAACGATACCCAGCACTTTTAATCCCGTGCTCCAGGGCCTCGTAAGCTTCTTTCGTTTTTGGACCAACATCAAAGATTGATAAAGCGTCCCCTTTTACTAAAAAACCATTGACGTCTCCTTCATCATAGGGAGTCGGCATTACGATTTTGACAATTTCCATGTATGTTCCCCCTTACGCTCTATATCTACTAAATGAATCTTCATTCATTTTATTTTACTTCTATTTTAGCAAATCGTCACGTCACAGAGTTGACATATTTTGATGAAATGAATATAATTTCTGTAATAATTGAACATAACGGTTGCGATGAAGAAGCCAAGTAAATGAATTGATGGCTCCAGAGAGTGCTGCATTTGGTGGAAGCAGCACAGTCCTCTCAATTCATTGAACCTACTTCTGAGCAGTCATGCAAACATGACCGTTTCCCTTAGCGATAATAAGGGCTCAAGGTGTGCTTACTTTTGTAAGCAAACAAAGGTGGTACCGCGGAAACATGCGTTTTCGTCCTTTTTAAGAAGGATGGAAACGCATTTTTTATTGGAGATAAATGAAACCAATTAATTGGAGGGAAAAGGATTGCAAAAACTTGTTTTTATTGGTGCAGGCTCAATCGCAGAAGCTTTAATCCATGGATGGATTAAAAATGAAGTCGTACCAGGGGACCATATTTATGTAAAAAACCGTTCCAACGTTCAAAGATTGCAAGAATTAAAAGAACGTTTTGGTGTTTCTATACTGGAACAATTAGAAGATTTAAGGGATGCAGATTTAGTGATTTTAGCGATGAAACCAAAAGATGCAAAATCAGCTTTTGAAACGATTGCACCATACCTTTCCGATCGTACAGCCATCCTTTCTGTATTAGCTGGAATCAGCATGGAGACAATTGAAAAAGCACTGGGCGCCCGCCCTATTGCAAGAGTCATGCCAAATACTTCAGCGGCAATCGGCATGGCAGCAAGCGGCATCTCTTTTAATGAATATGTAACAGAAGAGCAAAAAGCGATCTATTTACAATTGTTAGAAGCAATCGGCATTGTCATTGAAGTGGAAGAAGACCAACTTCATGCCATCACAGCTCTTTCAGGAAGCGGTCCAGCCTATCTCTATTATTTACTAGAAGCTTGGGAAAAAATCGGAACTGAGTTTGGGTTATCCAAAGAAGTGGTAAGAAAATTAATGGTTCAAACTATTGCCGGTTCAGCCATGATGCTTCAGCAAATCAAAGAAGAACCGGAAGTGCTCCGCAAAAAAGTCACTAGCCCTGGGGGAACAACGGAAGCCGGCATAAAAGCATTGGAAAGTTACAAATTTACGGAAGCCATTTTCGCCTGCATTAAAAGCGCGGAAGCAAGATCCCGCGAGCTGGCAAAGGGTGAATAATCCTTATCTTTCATCTGTCGAATAGAAAATGGGAAATTTCCTAGCTATATTTCCTCGAACTGATACACAATCATTCTCGTAAAATCGCTCCAGATTAGGGGCCTTTTTCATTTGTATGAAAATTTAAAATAATCAACATATCAATTATTTCCTAGGAAATGTAATTTTTTGATATTTTTTGTTGTCGAAATATGCATTTTTGACTATTTATTTCGAAATTTGTTGTATATCAACAATCCAAACATTTCTTTAGCTACAATTCAGAAAACCATTGTGGAGTCAAGAGTTACGTATATTTCAACACAAAAATCCCCATTATTAATGAGAAAAAGGAGAAATTATATGGAGAAATGGCAATATAAAAAATCTTTTGTTATCGTTTGGTATGTATTAACAGTATTCGTGTTTATTGTTTTCTTCATAGGGCCAAGTATTTGGACCTTCATAGTATTAATTTATTCAGTGATTTCAACGGTTGTTGCCCACCGTAAGTACATATCATTTAAAAATGCATCAACCACTGAAATGAAAATAAAGAAATGAGAAGAAGCTTAAAACAAACTTTATCCAGACCTCTCCTAAATTAAGACAAAAAAACAGGCTATCAAGAGCGTTTTCTTTCATGTTCTTGATAGCCTGTACCATTATAAAGCGCCATTTTTGATGCGTTTAATAATGGAATAGGAAGTATAAAGGGTAAACGGAATAAAAACCACTAACAAAATACCCCAAAATGTTAAGGCATCAGCCGCTTTTAATTCTTCAAAATTCGTTACGACAAAAAAGATGATACCAATCATTAAACACCAAGCTAAGATATTCGGAAATATGACAAATAACCGCAACAGTCCCGGATTGATTTTCGGTTGATTCATATTCTCCCCTCCCCACCACTATCATACAATAGAAACGCTCGAAAATTCTATGATTTTCTAAATTTTATACTGTTTCTTGTACAATATGATGTTTAGAAAAAGAGTTCATTTATTTTCCCATTTTTCCACTGGAATTGGGAAAAATCATGGGCCACAAAGACATTGGGAAAAACTTGTTTTGCCTCTTTCAACAATTTTTCAATATCATGGGGCAAAAATCTTGCACTAATATGGTTCAAGATTAGATGCTTTGCCCCCGCCGCTTTCGCCACATTTGCCGCTTCCACATTCGTTGAGTGGCCATAATCTTTTGCTAAATTGGCCGTGCTATGGTCAAAGGTTGCTTCATGAATCACCACATCCGCATCTTTACTTAATTCAATGGACTGCTGGCAATAGGTCGTATCCCCTAATACGGTTACGACAAAGCCTTTTTTTGGCGGACCGGTCACTTCTTTGCTATAGACGATAGTGCCGTTATCAAGAACCACATCTTCCCCATTTTTCAATTTTCCTAGCAGCGGGCCTTTCGGAACTCCTAGTTTCAATGCCTTTTCAATATACAGCTCGCCTGGAAGGGGTTTTTGTTCAATCCGGAAACCATAGCATGGAATTACGTGTTCCAATTTTTTTGCCTTTACAATAAATTGCTCATCTTCAAAAATGATGCCTTCTTCAATTTCAACGAAACGGATAGGATAGTTTAGATGGGTTTTTGTCAAATCCAATGTAAAATGAACCCATTCCTTCAATCCTGAAGGGCCGTATAGGGTTAGCGGCGTCGGCTCCTCTCCCCCTAAAAAAGAGCGGGAACTGAGGAGACCTGGCAATCCAAAAATATGGTCGCCATGCAAATGGGTAATAAAGATTTTTTCTATTTTTCTTGGTTTAATGGCTGTGCGCAAAATTTGATGCTGGGTCGCTTCCCCGCAGTCAAACAGCCAAATGGTTCCCCTTTCTTCATACAATTTTAATGCGAGGGAACTTGTATTTCTTCCTTTCGAAGGCATTCCTGCCCCTGTGCCTAAAAACTCTAGTTCCATTATTGTATCTCCATTCTAAAATTCTTCCTTTAAATCTTCCAAAAAGTCTTTGCTGAAGCTCGTTTTGGATGCATAGCTTTTTTTCTTTAATTCAACGCCCTTTTGAATGATGCCTTTTCCAAATTTTTTCTCCATCACCTGAATGATTTCGTAAATCGGCTCTTCTTTTGCATATTGTTCATAGTTGAAAATGGACAGTTGTTCAGCCGACTGTTTTTTATCGATTACGTTGGAAACAGTCACTCCTAAAAGCCGGATGGGTGTCCCGTCCCAAGCTTTTTGAAATAATTCCATCGCTTCAGCATAAATATCCTTTTGTCCATAAATCGGATTTTGCACCGTTTTGCTTTTTGTATGATTTCGCCAGTGACAATCCCGAATTTGGATGGTGATGGTGGAGCCGCATAAATTTTTTGCCTCCAGCCGTTCAGCTACTTTTTCCGATAATGCTAAAAAAGTTTTTTCAATGTCTTCCATTTCGGTTATATCTACTGGCAAAGTGGTGGAATTGCCGACACTTTTTGTTTCATAGATGGAATCTGGATCTACTTCTCTTGTGTCAATTCCATTGGCTCTGCTTTTTAGCCGAACACCATTTTTTCCAAATTGCTCCTTCAATAATCCTTCGTTGGCATTGGCTAAATCCCCAATGGTAAAAATCTTTAAAGCTTCTAATTTTTTTGCCGTACTCTCCCCAACTCCGTGCATTTTTATCACAGGAAGGGGCCATAGTTTCTCAGGCACTTCTCTTTTTCTCAGCACCGTGATGCCCATTGGTTTTTTCATATCCGATGCCGTTTTTGCCAAAAACTTATTAGGAGCAATGCCGATGGAGCATGGCAAATCCAGTTCATTGTAAATTCTCATCTGTATTTCTTTGGCCACTTCCAATGGATGGCGCTCCTTGGAAAGTTCTGTCACATCCATATAGCCTTCATCAATGGATACCGGCTCAACCAGCTTTGTATAGCTTCTCAAAATGGAAAACATCGCTTTGGAAGCTTCACGATACTTTGGAAAATCGGGAGGGAGGATGATGATTTCGGGACAAATTTTCAACGCTTCCTGCACATTCATGGTTGTATAAACGCCTTTTGCCCTTGCTTCATAGGAACTGGTCACAATGATTCCCCGCCGTTCTTTCGGATTTCCTGCAATGGCAATGGGCTTTCCTTTCAACTCTGGATTGTATGCTTGTTCCACTGAAGCATAGAAGCTATTCATGTCCACATGAAAAATGACTTTTCCCAACACCTCACCCCCAGTTTCTTTGTGCACTATTTTATCATAAAGCCAAAAAATCCTCTTTTTTCTTTCTTTATTTACTTTTCAAAAAAATACGATATTGACTTTTCAAAAATTGTTCGTTATCCTTTTTGTAAACCTATTAAATTAAAAGGTTAACAAAAAGGAGGGAGACTGGTGTCATTATCTAAAACTTATGGACTTGTCGTCACTGCCTTTGGAGCAGCCATCATTGCCGTATTAGCACAGATTACCATTCCATTGCCTCTTATTCCAATTACCGGACAAACGCTGGCCATTGGACTTATTGTTACTATTTTAGGATTAAAATATGGTACTCTTAGCGTACTTGTTTATTGTTTATTAGGAGCCATCGGATTGCCGGTGTTTACAGGAATGTCTGGGGGAATTTCCATCATCCTAGGACCGACTGGCGGCTATATCATTGGCTTTATTCCTGCAGCTATTTTCATGGGATGGTATTTAAATAAACTTGGCTATACGTATTTACATGGACTCATTGCAAATGTAACCGGCATGATGTTGATTCTTGTTTTCGGCACTCTTTGGCTGAAAGTTGCCGCCGATTTGTCTTTCCTTGCTGCCTTTTTCTCAGGAGCAGCACCTTTTATCCCATTGGAATTAATTAAAGGGGGCATCGCTGCTTGGGTAGGAATTGTTGTGCGGCAGCGATTGCTTCAAGCAAATTTATTGAAATTCGTATAATTCGAAACGTAGACATCCCTTTTAACAAATATTAAAAACGAATGGTTTCTATAGAAGCCATTCGTTTTTTATAATGTTATTTTAAAATTTCTCCAATCATACACCCGGGGGAAAGGGACGTCCGCATTATAAGATTGATGTTTCACATACACCTTTATATTTGCATCTTTTAACGTTTGCAGAACTGCTGGTTTATCATCAAAATATACATCTAATTTCAGATTTTTTATGATTTCCACTTTTTCGTGATCTTTCATACCGCAATAAAATTGATGCTCAAGCACTGGAAATCCTTTTTCAGCCATCCACGTTCTTGTTCGTTGGCAATGCTCTTTTGGCCTTGAGGTAATATAGAAAATCCTATGCCCTTCCTTCTCCAGCTGTTGTACAAAATCAATAGCACCCTCAAAGGCAGGACAATCGGTAAAATAAATCTCTTCCAACGATGAATGCCATAATTGGTTTCCTTGCTCCTCATTTAATCCGAAGAGTTCATGGATTTCAACCCTTTTTAATTGATGAAAAAGGGCAATATCCACCTGCTTCCCTAATTTTTTCGTATAGATGTGAAAAGCATGTTCTCTTAAATTGATTAATGTATCATCAATATCAAATCCGATTCTCACGGTCAACCTACTTTCTTACCTCATTAATAAGTATAAATTGATCGGCGAAGTTTTTCTCTTGTTCCATTTGCAGATGAAGAAGTCTCTTCACTTCTTCTTTTCTTTCTTTTTCTCTTTTTACTAGAAGCAGTTGATTCACTTTTCCCGGTTCGATGCATTCAGCTAGACGATCCGCATCAACTAGCGCGCTGTTTAAACCAAAGGCACCGGTTGGCGTCATCGTATGGCAAGCATCGCCAATCAAAAAGACATTATCCTTTTTCCATACTTCTGTAAAATTACTATGTACATCAAGCAATACAAAATCATCCCAAGATGTAATATGCTTCCGGACCGTTTCTTCCAATTCCGGAAAAGCCTGCATTAATTTTTCCAAAAAATGTTCCACTTGCTGTTTCCGTATATTTGGAAAAGAACCTTTTTTTATATTCCAGCCGATTTGTATAAATCCTTTTGTTTGGGTAAAGAGCGCCAATTGATGTCCATCCACCTCTGCTATTTTGATGGATGGCTTCCAATTTTCTGGAGCTGGAACTTTCGCCCAAAGAAGGTCATAGTCATGTTTTCGGACAGTTGTTTCAATGCCTGCTTTTTTGCGGACAGTCGAATATCTTCCATCAGCTCCAATAATATATCTGCTATAAATATAAAGTTCTTCCCCTCGTCTTTTTGCTTTAATTCCGATAAAATGGCCATTGTCATCTTTCAATAAATCGATGACCCGCGTATCTGTCATAAGGGTAAAATTTTCGTATTGATTCGCTTCATCCATAATGACCGACAATAAATGGGCTTGGGGGACATGAATGCCTAAATGCCCGACTTTCTCTTCGGGCTGGATGGTTTTATAAAGTTTTCCATCTTTCCAATATTCGATGATTTCCATCTTCAGCAAACCAAGCTTTTCAATCTTTGAATATAACTCATGTTTCTTTAAGATGGATTCCCCATCTTCATTTAAATGTTCACCGCGGAATTCTCTTCCAACATCTATATGTTGTTCAAATAAAATGACTGAAAAGCCTCTTTTTGCAAGAAGCAGCGCAAGCAAGCCCGGCAGGACCAGCACCTACAATCAAAATATCAGTGTTTTGCATATGTTTCACCTTGCACTGGATAAGCAATGATTCGTATATCTTCTCCTACTCTTTCGATTGAATCAAATTTCACTTTTGAGGCTAATTCCATTAAGTCCACATCTTCGCCAGCAATTGGGGAAATAGAATGGCGCCCACCCAAAATTTTCGGTGCAATATAAATGATAAATTTGTTAACAAGGCCCTCTCTTACAAAGGAGGCATTCACCTCGCCACCGCCTTCAACGAGCAAATCGGTAATTCCATGTTTATATAATTGACCTAACATTTCATCCAAGCAAATACCTTGTTGATTTTTTGAGCAATAAATAAAGGTGATATTTCGTTTTTCCAATTCTGCGATTTTCTTTGGATTCGCTTCAGTTGTCGTCACGATGATCGTTTTCGCTTCCTCATTTAAAACATTAGCATCCATTGGAATTTGCAAATGGCTATCTAAAATAATCCGAACGGGATTTTTCCCTTGTTGGTTTGGGAGTCTTGTTGTTAACAATGGATTATCTTTCAACACAGTTCCGATACCAACTAAAATGCCGTCAACTTCATTGCGCAGTTGATGAGCCTCAAGGCGAGATTCCTCGCCGGAAATCCATTTAGAATGCCCTGTATGGGTAGCAATCTTACCATCTAAAGTCATGGCATATTTCAATGTGACAAATGGACGATTGGTCGTCATATTATAAAAAAAGCGTTCATTTAACTTACGAGCTTCTTTTTCCAATAATCCAACTTCCACATCAATTCCGGCATCTTTTAATATTTGCACCCCTCTTCCTGATACTTGAGGATTTGGATCAAGAGTTGCAACTACTACTCGGCTGACGCCGGAATTTTTCACTAAATTGGCGCAAGGAGGGGTTTTGCCGTAATGGGAACATGGCTCAAGGGTAACGTATAAGGTAGCCCCTTTTGCATGCTCTCCTGCCATGTTAAAAGCATGAACTTCTGCATGGGGTTCTCCTGCTTTCCGATGAATTCCGGTGCCAACAATCATCCCATCTTTTACAATCACCGCCCCCACAAGAGGATTAGGATTCGTTTTGCCTCGAGCGGTTTTCGCCAAATTTAATGCTATTTCCATAAAGTCACGATCTGTATACACCTTGTCCCCCTCCTAAAACCATTGCTTTTCTGGTATATGGCCTGCTTTCTTAATTTTTGTTTCCAAATATCTGCGATTTGTTTCTGTCAATCCGCCCCATAATGGAATATGTTTGTCCGCAAGCAGTCCATGGCGTTTCAATGCTTCCAGTTTTCTTGGATTATTGGTAATCAATGTGACTGGTTTATTGCGCAATGTCTCTAGCACTCTAATGGCTTCTTCATAGGATCGCGAATCATCTTCAAATCCAAGGGCATGATTGGCTTCCACCGTATCATAGCCTTCTTCCTGCAAAAGATAAGCTAAAGATTTTGAAAATAAGCCGATTCCGCGTCCTTCATGGTTAGCTAAATAAAAGATAGCCCCGCATCCATGTTCCACAATCATTTTCATGGATTCATGCAATTGATAGCCGCAATCGCAGCGCTGGCTTCCAAAAATATCCCCTGTATGGCAAATGCTGTGCATGCGGATTAAAGCTTCCTCTTCATGTTCAAAATCTCCATAAACTAATACGGAAGATTGTTGAGACTCTTGCAAATTTGCACTTAAAATATAGTCCAGCACTTCTTCCTTTGAAGAAATTGGCTGGTCGAGTTTCAGCCACGTATACCATTGGAATGTTGCCTCAAAATTTCCCTGCTTCACCGGCAATTGGACAGGTCCAACGAGGCAAATTTGTTCATTTTGTTTATATGGAATCAACTGCATTTTTTTCAGCAATACTTCATTTTTATTGATTAATAAATTTTTCACTTTCCATCACCACATTTCAACGAATGTATAGAAAAATCCTATGATTTTTATAGGAATTATAGTTTGCTTAATTAAATATAGCTGAAATAGGGGGAAAAATCAAAAGAAGTGTTTTCCATGTATTTTTTATTTTCCATAAAAATCAACTGAAGTCATTCCCCTTTTTATTTCATTTTAATAGAGAAATGAGAAATATAAAAATACACTTCACATCCAAAAATTGAACATGAAGTGTATAGTGCAATCGTTAATCTAATATTTTAATTTTTACCTTTTTTACTCCCCATTGCATCGCTTCGTCATAAGATGGAATGAATACATCAATTTTATTCCCTTTGATAGCTCCTCCTGTATCACCTGCAATGGCATAACCATATCCTTCAACCCACACTTTTGTACCTAAAGGAATGATGCTTGGGTCAACGGCAATCACTTTTAAATGAGGATTTTCCCTCAAGTTAATCCCATAGGCCGTCGTTCCGGAACATCCTTTACAGTAAGCAGTATAGGCTGTTGCCGTTACAGTCAGTTCTTTTTCTGCTGTAGAAGGTTCACTGTTTGTTTGAGCAACCGTTTTTGGCAAAAATTCTTGCGTTGCATCGGCTACAATAGAAATCGGTTTGTATTGTTTTTTAAATTGTTCATCGGTTTTAATAATCAATTGGTTTCCAGGATGTATCAACGTATTTTCTAAGTTATTCCATTCCATTAATAAATCTAATGGGACGCTATGGTTATAAGCAATTCGGAATAAATTGTCCCCTTCTTTCACGGTGTATACAATATAGTCTGATTCATCTTGCTGAAAAGATAATTGGCGGGTAATGATATCTTCCACAAACCCTTTGCCCAAAAGCCCTTTAATCCCATTGAATTCTGATTTTTCAAAAGTTAACTCTTTTGCATATGTGAACGATGGTGCGAATAGTGTCAGCAATAATACAAAACAAAAAAAGTTTTTACGCATACTTAATCCTCCTTAACAAGCAATCTTACAGACTTTTTGTCAAGTCGTATTAAGTATTGTCCAAATGTTTCGATCATTATTCATATTTTTATAAAATAACTTTTTCCTACTTACAAACTAGCAATAAAAAGTAATAGCGACGCCTTGAAGCGCCGCTACTTTGTGATTTTCGGAAGCAAAAATAAATCCTCTAGAATATCATCTAGAGGGAATTAATTTAAATATTCATCTGAACAGCTCGGAAACATATAAATCCCCTGAATCATTTGAACATCATAATACCGTTGAATAAATTTTTCTTGATATAAATATTCGATAATGGAAATTTCTTCATCACTGACATCACATAATACCCCAGAAACGCTTAAACCGTTTTTAAAATGGACACCAATAGGCTTGCCAATTAAATATTTTATTTTCTCAAACATGATTTGCCCCCTTCCTTACTGCATTGTATGCAACAATGGAGTCAATTGGCTGTGTGGGCAAATTTATTCCTTACTTTGGCAAGCTCCATATAAATGAAAATTTATAAATACTTATTTTTAGTTTACATAAAATTATTACCGTAACTATCTAACAAATTTTGTAGTAATTGATTTCTTTTTTCTTTATTTCCTTCCATTGTTAGTTGATAAAAATCCGAATCCAATAACCGAGTTAAACAATATTTTCTAAAGGAAGGGTCATCAATTTCGTTCAAAATCATTTTTCGTGCTTCCTCTAAAAATTGCACATACTCCCCAAAGTTTTCATCAAACTGCTGTTCCAGCTCTTTTTTGATTTTTTTCGCCAAAGATGGGCTTGCACCATTTGTCGAAATCGAAATAGTCAGTTTTCCTCTGCGAAGGGTCGCCGGTGTGATAAAGTCGCTTTCATTTGGGCGATCGGCGAGAAGCAATAATTGATGGTTCTTTTTATGCTTCTTTATTTCTCGCTGGACAGCCGGCTGATTTGTCGCAGCAAAAATGAGATTAGCATGTTCAATATCGGAAGGTTCAAATTCTTTTGGAATCCATTTTGCATCATGGCGGAGTATCCATTCTTTTATTTCCGGCAGAATTTCCGGACTCACAACGGTAATAATGGCATTTGTTCCTTCAAGCCCTTTTAGTTTCTGATAGGCAACATGCCCTCCACCAATGATTACGACATTTTTCCCTTCTAAATTCAGCATCATTGGATAATACATTTTCAAACACCTTTCTTATACATCAATTGTTGGACAAGGTAACAGAATAAAAAATACACCATCTTTCCCAATTGAAAAATGGTGCATTTCCCATTCATTCATAAGGATGATAAAAAACCTTTATATTCTGTAATGGAAAAATTCTAATTTTGGATTCGCCATAAACATCATCGATTGGAATCAGACCAAAATGGCGGCTGTCAAAACTTTTCAATCGGTTATCTCCTAGGACAAAAAGAGATCCTTCTGGAACCGTCTTTTCCCCAGTCAATTCTTCCAACGTAAAATCTTCCGTCACGCGCAAATTTAATTCGGAAGTACGATTTACATAAGGTTCTTCATATTCTTTTCCATTAATAATTAACACATCATCTTTCATCTCGATAGTATCCCCAGGCAAACCGATGACGCGCTTTATGTAATATTCATCTTCATAAGGCGCCTTGAAAACAACATGGTCAAAACGCTCGATTTCACTGAATTTGCTGACAATAATAACATCCTTATCTTCATATGTAGGAAACATGGAAGCCCCGTTTACAATAATGGGTGAAAAGACGTATTGTTTTATAATGAATGCAAAGGCTATTCCTGTCGCCAATACGAATAACCAAGAGAAGCATTCTTTCCAAAACTTTTTCTCTGTCATCGAACGTCCTCCTCTTGATTTATGATTTAATAGCAATCCAAGTTCGATTTTGCTCTTCCTGTATAGCAACCGTTCTTCCAAAAAATTGAGACAGACTTTCTTCCGTTAACAGATTCTTTGTAAGCCCTTTTGTATAGACTTCCCCTTCTTTTAACAACAAAGCGTGAGAAAAGCAAGGCAAAATTTCTTCCACATGATGGGTTACATAAATCAAAGTTGGACAAAATTCTTGCTGTGCAAGGTTTTCAATAAACTCCAAAAACTCTTCCCTTGCAATTATATCCAGCCCATTGCAAGGTTCATCCAAAATAAGTATTTTTGGTTTCGCCATAAGGGCTCTTGCAATCAGCACCCTCTGTTTTTCCCCTTCAGATAATAAACCATATTGGGAATTTTCCAAATGTTTAATGCCCAATTGCTCCATTAATTTACGGGCTTCATCTACATCTTTTCTTTCAACGGCTTCATATAAACCGATGGACGCAAATATTCCGCTGAGCACAATGCTTAATACGGAATCATAATCTTTCAATTGCTGTTTAAGTGAAGAACTAATAAACCCAAGTTCTTTTCTTAATTCCGGAATATTGGTTTTTCCAAATTCTTCTCCCAATACTCGCACCTTTCCGGAAGTTGGATATAAATAGCCGTTTATGACGTTCAAGAGCGATGTTTTGCCGGACCCATTCAGACCAAGAATGGCCCAATGTTCACCTTTCTGTACAGTCCAATTAATATTTTTCAATAATTGTTTTCCATTGCGTATAACCGTTACATTTTCTAGCTGTATCAACGTTCTTCCCCCATCTATGAAATTGTTCAATATTTTAATATTACAATAATTTCTGAAAAGAATGAAAGTAAACTAACGAGAAATTATAATAAATTTATGATATCTTGTAGACGAAAAGGTGAAAATGATGGAAAAGAGAATTTACGCAGCCAACATTCGGCATCCTTATATGAACTTATATATTGCCGCTTCTGAGAAAGGGCTTGTATATATCGGAACAGACCATTCATCTATGGAGGAGGCCCAATATTGCCAAAAACAATTCCCGCATTATGAAATCATCGAAAATGAAGCATTTTTAAAAACCTATATTACACAACTTAAGGAATATTTGAATGGAGAGCGGCAAGAGTTTACATTGCCTTTTGATATTCAAGGAACGCCCTTTCAACAAAAGGTTTGGAAGGCATTATGTGAAATTCCTTTTGGAAAGACTGCAACCTATTCGGAAGTGGCGAACCGAATCAACCAGCCGAAAGCCGTTCGGGCCGTCGGAGGAGCAATTGGACGGAATCCTTTATCCATTGTGATCCCTTGTCATCGAGTCCTTGGAAAAAATGGGCGTCTTACCGGCTATAGTGGCGGGCTGGACGTTAAAATGCGGTTATTAGATTTGGAAGGCATTCCTTATCAACGTTAATTTCTTTTCATTTTTCGAATGGCTTCTTTCTTTTCTTTGCTTAAACATCGGGATTCAATGATTTTTTGCAGCGCCTTATTGTAAGTGAAATCATCTAAAGAATTGGTATGCAGAAACTCCGTTGTTTCAGCCGGAAACTGGATGTAGGCTTTAGAAATGGCCCAAGAAACAGCCATTTTGACATAGTAACCGTCTTGTTTGATTTTCTCTAATATCGGGAAAATTTCCTTTAGATATTCTTCTTCGATAAAATAGCACAATAACATAACAACCGCAAAACGGACTTCAAATTCCCTGCTTGATTGAAAGTAAGGAAGAAGCCACTTCCAAACCTCTTTCCGATGATTTTTTGTAAATTTCAACCCCGTGCAAAAACTGTCGCAAACAGACCAATTATCAATTTTTGGAACAAACCATTCCACCCAAGAAAGCCGTTCCTCTAAAGGAAGTTTCACTTCCCCAATAACCATCCCTTTTAGCATGATTTCTTCAAAATATTCTTCTTCACCGTTTCTTAAAAAGTTTTCCCAATCGCCCTTTGAAATTTCTTTTGCTAATTTCCTTAAAATCGGCAAGCGCACCCCAAGGATGTTTTCTTGATTCGGAATTAACGATTTTTGAAAACGCTGATAGTTTGTTTCAGCTAATTCTATAAGTTTGGAACGAATATTCATCGCATCATCTCCGAAATACTATTTAATTTTGGATTGTTTATACAAACCAACCACTAAAGGAATGAACACAACGATTAGAAATACAGGCAAAAGCCAAGGAGGAAGAGAATCCGTGCGTGCAAGCCCTATTTGTACGATTACAACATTTAAAACCGCAAAGAAGATCATGCACAAATTTTTGATCCCATTGAGCATTTTTCGGCTGTTTAAATAAAAGGCTTCGACATTGGACTCATTGAGCCGCTTTGGATAATTATGCATATGGAGAGCCTTTTCAAATGCCGTATTTAACAAAAAAATAAAAAGTGCAACCATCGGCAATATAAACAATTCATATTTTGACCCCCACCGATCGACTTCCCCTTTCCCATTAAAACGGCCGGGAATTTGATCAGGCAGATGCTTCCATTGAATGACTATGTATAATATGGATAAAAGAAAAAAGCTAATGCCAATAAGGTCAAAGATTTTTTCCATCTTTGTTTTTGGAATATTTAAAATTGGACGATATGGATTTTTCATTTCTCCAACCCCTTTTATAAAAATAGAGCTAGAAAAGGCTATGTGCCTTCTTCTAGCTATTCTAAATTATACATTGCTTTCTTTTTCATCCGCTAATAATTGATGCAGGTAGTCAATGATTTCCCGAATCCCTTCCAGCGAATTCACTAAAACTTTCGGACTGACAATGGTAATCATCCGATTATCGAGATTCGCTACTGCTGTAAAATATTTCGTTTGAGAATAATTCACAAGTCCTACTTGTTGAATATCGTCTTCTCGTATATCTAAAATCTCTTTTGCTTCGCTTACCACTAAACCAAAATTCACAATATCCGTATTTAATACAATTATTCGAGACATCGGATCGGAAGTTGGTTTATTGTATAAGATAATATTAAAATCAAGCACCGGAATCAGTTCTTCCCGAATGCGCGTAAAACCGATCAAATATTTGGGCAAATGGGGAATTGGTGTAATTTTGCCGATTTTTTCTATGGAAACTACTTGGTCAATGGCGATTCCATATTCTTCATTCTCACAGCGAAAAATGACGGATTTCAAATAGATCACCTCAAATTGTACTATTTCTTGCTTGCGCATTTAACGATTTCTACTAATAAATCGGCTAATTTTTCTAGTTCTTCAATAGGCATTCGTTCATTTGTTGTATGAATATTTTCATAGCCTACTGACAAATTGACTGTAGGAATGCCAAAACTTGAAATGACATTGGCGTCGCTTCCCCCACCAGAGACCCCAATTTGAGGTGTTCTGCCAACATTTTTTACTGCTTCCACTGCCACTTGTACTACTTTATCCGTTTCACCTACTGAAAATCCCGGATACATCAACTGTACATCCACTTCAGCGCGGCCTCCAAATTTTTCAGCCACTTTTTCAAAAGTTTCTTTCATATGAGCTGTTTGCTTATCTAATTTCTCTTTTTGGATGGAGCGGGCTTCTGCTAGGATGAATACTTCATCACACACGATATTTGTCGCTTTGCCGCCTTCAAAACGCCCAATATTCGCTGTTGTTTCATGGTCGATGCGCCCTAATTTCATTTCCGCAATGGCTTTCGCTGCCAATGTAATAGCAGAAATCCCTTTTTCCGGTTCCACTCCTGCATGGGCTGTTTTTCCAAAGATTTTTACATTTAATTTTGCTTGATAAGGAGCTGCAACGACGATTCCGCCTACTTTTCCGTCGCTGTCAACGGCATATCCATATTTGGCAATAATTTTATCCCGATCCAATTCTTTGGAGCCGGCAAGACCATCTTCTTCTCCTGCTGTAATAATAAATTGAATTGTGCCGTGTTCAATGGACTGTTCTTTAAGTCGGCGAGCCAATTCCAAAAGTGCCGCAACTCCTGCTTTATCATCGGCGCCTAAAATGGTTGTGCCGTCAGAATATATATAGCCATCTTCTTTTATTTGTGGTTTAATGCCCTTCCCAGGAACAACCGTATCCATATGTACGGTAAAATAAATCGGTTCAACATCCAATGATCCTTCCAAAGTGGCGATAATATTTCCCGCCGCATGACCATTGCGTGTATGAGCATCATCTTGATAAACGGAAAAACCTAAATCTTCCAATTTATTTACAAGAATTGGTGCTATTTTTTCCTCATGTTTTGTTTCTGAATCAATTTGGACTAACTCGATAAATTCATTCACTAAACGACTATTTTCCATGTTCAAAACCCCTTTTTTCCACTATTCATCCTCATTCTACGCTTTACTGTTTCAGAATACAATTACAAAGGTTTTATTGTTTGAAAGGTTAATTCTTCTTTTCAACTTATTAATTTTCCAGCAGAAAGGGTGTTGTTGATTATGGCGTTAGGGGATGTTTCTATAGCACAGATAGGAAAATAAGTGCGGAGTCTAGCATAAATTGGTGAATCCTAAGCAATGCAAAATTGCCCCCAATCCGAAAAATACTTTGGATTGAAGGCTATTTGTAATTCGACATTTACTTCCCATTTTTCATTAATTTTTGTTTTTCTAATAAAGCATATATATATTCCATATTTAAACAGCTTTGCACTTGTTCTGCCAGTATTTCATATGCCTGTTCACGGCGTTCTTTATCCGTTTGTACTTCCATTGGTAATGGATTCAACCCCTTACTTTTTCTTATTTCATTAAAATACGCCCTTGTAAAATAGCGATTTTGGAAGATGCCATGTAAATATGTGCCAATGGCTTTCCCATTATGAACAATAATACCATCCGTTGTTCCATCATTTAATTGTAAAAAAGGTAATGCATTTTCCTTTACCTTTGTTTGGCCTAAATGAATCTCGTATCCTTCCACTTCAATTTCTTTTTGGAAAAGCGTTGGATGAATTTTGCCTTTTGTTTGGGTCGTTCTTTTATTTTTTTCAAAGATCGTTTGTATCGGCAGTAGAGAAAGGCCTGAGACTTCCTTCAAATTTCCTTCTACACCATCAGGATCGAGAAGTTTCTCGCCTAATATTTGATAACCGCCACAAATTCCGAAAACTCTGCTGCCCTTTGAATAACATTGTTGAATAGCTTCAAATAATTTCGTTTCTTTTAACCACATTAAGTCGCCCGTTGTATTTTTTGTACCAGGTATGATGATGCAATCTGGATTTCCTAACTCCTTCACATCTCTAACTAAGCGTACCCCTACGTCAGGCTCCTCAAACAACGGATCGAAGTCTGTAAAATTAGATATTCTCGGCAATTGAATACAAGCCACATCAATAGGGCATTTCTTTTTAGGGTTTTTTAGTTTTAAAGTATCGAGGGCTAAAGAATCTTCAGCTTCAATCTGGCAGTCTAAATAAGGGATAACCCCAATAACGGGAATTCCGGTATAGTTTTCAAGCCATTGTATGCCATCCTGAAGTAATTCAATCATCCCTCTAAATTTATTAATGATGATACCTTTTACAAGTTTCCGTTCTTCTTCATCCAACAATGCAAGCGTGCCGACAATTGAAGCAAAAACTCCGCCCCGGTCGATGTCTGCAACGAGGAACACATCGGCATCCAGCATTTTTGCTACCCGCATATTCGCAATGTCGCGATCTTTTAAATTAATCTCCGCAGGGCTGCCGGCACCTTCTGCCACAATAATATCGTAGGATTGTTCCAAGTCATGGATGGCTTTTTCCACAATTGGTATTGCTTGCAGCGTAAAGTTCTCTCGATAATTTGTTGCACCCATATCCATAAAATGCTTCCCATGAACGATGACTTCCGAAACCATATCTTGTTTCGGTTTGAGCAAAATCGGATTCATTTTTGAATTAGGGATTATCCTGGCAGCTTCTGCCTGCACCCCTTGAGCTCGGCCGATTTCTTCCCCATTCTGGGTAACATAGGAATTCAATGCCATATTTTGAGACTTAAAAGGGGCAACTTTGTATCCTGCATTGGAGAAGATGCGGCAAAGTGCCGTACAAAGAACACTTTTCCCCACATCAGAAGACGTTCCTTGTATCATAATTGAACTTGCACGCAAATATTTTCTCTCCTTTAAAATTCCAGGCCTTTTACCGCCGAAATTCCTTCATTATAATAATGTTTCGTACAATCGATAGTCGAAACCAAATCTGCAATGTCGATCAATTCTTGTTTCGCATTACGGCCTGTAATCACGACATTCATATGTGTTGGACGATTTTGAAGTGCTGTGATCACTTCATCAAGAGGAATTACGTCATCAACCGGAAAGTTTGTAATACTGAGAGCATTGTTTAGTTCATCCAACACTAATAAATCAATGGTTGGATCTTGGAGGGCTTGTTTTGCAATTTCCCACCCTTTTTTCAAAGCTTCCCGATGCTCTTCCGGTGTCTTCGTCCATGTAAATCCGATTCCTAATTGTTCAACCTTAACGGAGCCTTTCCCTTCTTCGCCTTGGCTAATGCAACCGAGGCCTAATTGTTCCATTGCAACTCCTAATTTTTCTAAGGCAATGGCTTCACCGTAAATACGTTGTTTCGATTTAATGAACTGTAAAAAACAGACATTCATTCCACGGCCAATTGCACGCAAGGTTAGTCCCAACGCTGCAGTCGTTTTCCCTTTACCATCACCAGTATATATTAAAGTGAGTCCTTTATGTTTCATTGTCATTCTCCTCCTTCCATTATTGTGTATTGGTATTGTTTTTTGTTTTATATAAGGTATCTTCAAACCACATTGCTTGTTCTCTTACCTTTACAACTTCACCCACAATGATCATGGCAGGATTTGTAATCTTTTCGCTCGCAGCCAATTGGGAAATCGTATCTAATGTTCCAGAAATGGTTCGTTGTACCTTCGTCGTACCATTTTCGATAATCGCGACCGGAGTACCGGGGGCTTTGCCATTTTGCATTAATTGACGGCAAATATTCTGTAAATTCCCAACTCCCATATAAAAAGCAATCGTATCGATTCCAGAGAGTGCTCTCCAATTTAAATGATCAGGACCATTTTCTTTACATCCGTGTCCTGTAACAAGGGCAACACTGGATGCATATTCGCGATGGGTTAATGGAATCCCGGCATACTCGGCTGCTGCAACACTTGCAGTAACGCCAGGCACAATTTCAAAGGGAATCCCATGCTGCTTGAGGACACTGGCTTCTTCTCCTACTCTTCCAAAAATACCGGGATCCCCTCCCTTTAATCTCGTAACAATCTTTCCTTCCAATGCTTTTTGTACAAGAATTTCATGAATTTCCTCTTGAATGAGCATATGTTTTCCAGGCAATTTACCGCAATAAATGCGTTCTGCATTTTTGGGAGCATACTCTAGCAATGATGGATTTATAAGCCGATCATACACAATGCAGTCTGATTGCTGTATGCATTCGAGCCCCTTGACTGTGATCAATTTTTCATCTCCAGGTCCAGCTCCTACTAAATATACTTTTCCTTTGCTCATATTTCCCTCCCGGAAGAAAGTTGCATTGTTGTTTACTGAATTGAAAATTATTTAATAGTATAATAGTTTTATTTCCGTTTCTGTTGTTGATATTTTAAACAAGCATTCAACCAGTTATCGATTAGCTTCGGATTGGATGCGAAATGGAAATGGACATATCCTGCAATTAATGAATGGACAACACAACCATCCTGTTTTTGTCCAAATCGACTTTTCAATGCATAAGCCGGCACCTGCTCTGTATTTGGTATAAAAGTGGAATAATGGAATTCATGGCCTTTTGCCGTCTCTCCTTCTCCCATGAGGAAATTGTTGTTTACTCCAACAATTTCCCGGTAACCAAGAGCTGCAAGTTTAGGTTGCATCATAACGTTTCCATCAATGATCCCAACCATTGGATAGCTTATACCTTCAGTTGACTGGATGGATTTTGTCAAGTACATGAACCCTCCACATTCAGCCACTGTTGGAAGCCCATTTTCAATCAGTTCTTTAATGGATTGTTTTGAAACTTCATTATTTGCAAGCTGTTCTGCGAATTCTTCCGGAAAGCCCCCGCCAATATATAATCCATCTGCATCTTCAGGTACCGGTTCGTTCGCTAATGGGGAAAAATATTGAATTTCAGCCCCGCGCGATTTAAGTAATTGTATATTTTCTTCGTAATAAAAATTAAAGGCCGCATCCTTTGCAACGGCGATTATTACATTTACCTTTGGATCTTCGTGAAAAATAGAATTTTCAACTTCTTGTAAATTGTTCGTTTCAGAAATGCTTAATAGCCGGTTGAGATCAATGGTTTTTTCTACTTCTTGTGCCAGCGAATCAAAATAAGAATCCAATTCTCCCCTTTCAATAGCCGGAATTAATCCGAGATGCCTGCTTGGCAAATGGAGATCATTGTTTTTCTTCATATAGCCGATTACCGGAATTTTACATTCTTGTTCAATGGCTGTTTTTACAATGTTAAAATGGCCCTCGCTTCCAACTCTGTTGGCAATTACACCAACGATTCGCGATGGTTCATGCAGAGTTTGAAAACCTTTGACAATTGCTGCTGCACTTCTTGCCATGCTTGAGCAATCCACCACCAGCAGAACTGGACTTTCAGTAATGACAGCGATTTCAGCAGCGGATCCGGTATTTTCCAATGGACTTTTGCCATCAAAATACCCCATCACCCCTTCGATAATTGAAATATCTGCATCGCGGCCAGACCGTTCTACAATATCACGGATTACTTCGCGGCTTAACATCCAGCTATCGATATTTCGGGAAACTCGTTTTGTAACGGCAGTATGATAAGATGGATCGATATAATCAGGACCGCATTTAAAACCTTGGACGACTAAATTTCTCTTTTTCAGTGCAGCCATAATTCCGATTGTTAAAGTTGTTTTTCCAACACCGCTCGATGTACCTGCAATCATTACTCTTTTTGCCACGGATAATCCTCCTTATGTTCTAGAACCCCTACAGAAATCGTTACATTGCCGCTTTTCTTTTTGACAAGGACAAGGGAATCCGATTGTAAATACCGTTTCGCTGCTGCTTCACTCACGGAATATGCCCCTGTATATTTATAAACCGTTTCTGATGGTTCTTCGATATGCATTTCATTAAGTTCCTTGGCTGTATACGTACAAAATTCCACTTTTCGTTCTTCCACCACTTTTAATAAACCTTCTTCATCTTTCTTTAAGTCAATGGTGCATATCGCTTTTATACTTTTTGAAGAAAATCCCAACTCAAGCAACGTCTCTTCAATGACTGACTGAATCTCCTCCCCGCTTGTTCCGCGATTACAACCGATGCCTATTACGATCACTTTTGGTCTAAAAATAATACCGCATTGCAATATTGATTTTTCTTCTGGGGCAAGTAAGCGATGCGTGATTATTAAAGCACCGCTTGGCTTCGCATCGATTGCGTCCAAAATTGTCGGATATAACATGATATTTTTCGGTAATGGATGATCATATAACCACCAAGAACGCTCTCCACTTTCCTGCACTATGGCAACTGGTTCTTCGTTGACGACAGCCGCACTTACCTTGGTCAAATGCTCTTCGGAATCCCAAACCCATCCGAATCTGGAGCCAAATAAATCTACGGCGATGGTTTGTTGAACATCAGATGCTGTGGTAATAACGGGATTTGCGTGAAGCAATGCGGCGATTTCTCTCGTTAATTCATTCGCACCTCCTAAATGGCCTGAAAGCACACTGATTACATTTTTACCCCGATCATCGATGACAACGACTGCCGGATCGATTTTTTTATCTTTTAATAGTGGTGCAATCATGCGAACAACTGCACCAAGAGAAATAAACAAAATGAGACCTTTATATTTATAAAAAATGGCTGAAAGCAGAATCCGAACATTGCCATCATATAACTGAATTCCCAGACCCTCTTCATCACCTTTGGCAAACTTATGCGGATAATACAAGTCGCCATTTGGAAAAAGTCCGCTTAATTTTCTCGCAATTTCTGCGCTATGTTTTGTAATCGCTACAATCGCATAATCATTCTTTTGATTGATTTTCGGAATTTCCTCCTCTGCTAGTTGAATCACTTTGAAACTCCTTTCCTATAGCCGTGGGTAAACTCGGCATCGTAAAGTTTCGAACGATAAGAATTCTTTTCATAAATGTTTGGATCAAGTGCCCATCCAGCCAATATCATGGCATGTTTGCGAATCCCATTTTCTTTCATTGCTTCATCAAGTTGAGCAAGTGTCGTTCGAACGATTTTTTGATCTGGCCAAGTAGCTTTTTGAATAACAGCTACAGGCGTATCATCTTGCCAGCCTGCTTCTTTCAATTCCTTCATGATTTTTTTCGTTAAAGTGGCACTGAGGAAAAGAGCGATTGTACAATGATGGCTTGCCAAATCTTTTAATTTTTCTTTTTCCGGTACAGGCGTTCGTCCTTCTGCTCGGGTTAAAATCAGAGTTTGAGTTAATTCGGGAATTGTTAGTTCTGCTTGTACTGCTGCTGCTGAAGCAAAAACTGAACTCACACCCGGAATGATCTCAACTTCAATGCCTTCTTTTTTTAGTAATGCGATTTGTTCTGCAATAGCACCATACAACGATGGATCACCGGTATGAACACGTGCAACTTTTTTCCCACGGTCCACCCGATCTACAATGATTGATACAATTTCTTCCAAATGCATTCCGCTCGTTTTTATTATTTCTGCTTCTTTCTTTGCTTTGGCAATTAACTCTTCATTCACAAGAGAGTCTGTATAGAGAATACAATCTGATTGTTGCAAAATATGTAAACCCTTCACCGTGATTAAATCAGGATCGCCCGGACCAGCTCCAATAATCCATATTTTTTTCATTTTCGCACCACCATTAACGTTAAATAATTTAAATCCGCACCGTCCAATTCATCGATGCTCCAGATTATTTCTTCTTCAGATGTTACTTTTGTCACTACGTGCGCTTTGTTTTCCAAGCCCAAATCCCGAAGAATTTCCAGCATCAAATCTATGACCTTTGCAACTTTAAGAAATACAACAGCATCATGGGTTTCAATCGCTTTTCTCATTTTATCGACATCATCATTTGCAGGTATAATCGCGACTTGTTCATCACCATCAGCCAGAGGAATGTTTAGACAGGAAGCTGCACCGTTAATAGAGGAAATGCCAGGAACTGCTTGAATTTTGACATCTGGATATTTTTCGCTCATTAACTTCATTAAATGAATAAAAGTGCTATATAATAGCGGATCCCCTTCCGTAACAAACGCCACATCTTTTCCATTGGCAATTTTCCCATAGATTTCATCAACGGCTTTATTCCATTCCCTTTTTAATACTTCTTCATCTTTCGTCATTGGAAATATTAGGCCCAACATTTCCTTTTCTTCAGGCCGTATAAAAACTTCTGCAATTTTGTATGCATAACTTTTTGAACCTCGCATTTTTTTTGGATAAGCAATGACTGGACATTCTTGAAGTGTGCGAAAAGCTTTTAAAGTAATTAATTCAGGATCTCCAGGTCCAACACCTATTCCGTATAGAGTCCCTTTATTCATTTCCATCTTCCTTTCGTTTTGCACTTACAATAAACACGGGATTTAATGGAGCTAACCGGGTCAATGATAAGATCGGTTTACTTCTTGCGATTTGTACTTGGGTAACTTCTGTATGGAATCCTAATCTGTTCAATATCTTGATTGATTCATATAAGTTTTCGATTGTTGCTAGATTTAACACGATGCGTCCATCATTTTTCAACCTTTGACAACATACAGTTAATAATTCCTCCATGTTGCCGCCTGTACCACCAATGAAAATGGCATCCGGATCGGGAAACTCATCAAGGCCTCCCGGCGCTTTTCCGTGTACTACCGTGAAATCCACCCGAAATTTTTTTTGATTACGGAGACAGTTTGCGATGTCTTCTTCATTTTTTTCAATGGCATATATCTTTCCTTCTTTTGCAATTTTCCCAGCTTCAATCGCGACAGAACCGGTGCATGTCCCGATATCCCACACAACGCTTTGTGGGTTTATATTCAAAGCGCTAACGGATAATACACGAACTTCCTTTTTCGTTATTAATCCTTTTTCCGGCTTTCGTTGATAAAACTCTTCATCTTCAATGCCAAGCGGCCATTTTTTTGCTTCTTGAGTTTGAACTAAAATCACAACATTTAATGGAGAGAAACTGGATTTCTCCATTTCTTCCAACGTCATTTTTCTGCAACGCTCCTCTTCCCCTTGCAAGTTTTCAGCAATATAAGCTTCATACTCAGTCATACCAAACTCTAACAAATATTTTGCTAGAGTATTTGGAGAATTATTTTCATCTGTTAATATAAACACTTTCTTTTTTCCATCGATTTTTTGAGCAAGGCCTTTTATTGGGCGTCCATGTATGCTGACAAAATAGGCATCTTGCCAACTGATTCCAAATTTTGCCGCTGCAAGTTGTATTGAACTGATATAGGGATAGATTTCAACCGGGATTTTTTTTGATAAAAGTCCGCCTATACCATAAAACAAGGGATCTCCGGAAGCTAGAATCACAATGTTCTGATTCCTTTTTTCAAGTTGTTCAACTATCCTCATTATTTTTGTTTTTAATACGATTTTTTCACCTTTAAAATTTGGGAAAAATGATAAGAGTCTTTCTCCTCCAACAAGAACTTCCGCATTTTCAATCCACTCAATTAATTGGGGATGAAGTCCATGTACACCGTTGTCTCCAATTCCAATCAATTTAATAGGCATCAATATTTTCCGCCTTTCCTAATAATTCTCCATTCATTGAATAAATCGCAGTCGAAACAATCAATCCGCCTTCCACATGTTTAATTACTTCTTTACAGCAATGTTCCGATATTTTGTCAAAAAAGGTCTTGCATCCTAGTTCTCTCATGATTTCCCCAACTTCATTCGCTGTGTTCGCTTGAAGAATTTTTACGATGCTTTCATTTGCAGCTCCACATTCTTTAGCAATGGAAGCAAGAAATTCAAAACTTACTTGAGAACCTTTTGAGTGGAGCATCATCGAACCTCGGGCAAGTTTTGAAAATTTTCCCATCATTCCAACCAAAGAAACTTTTGGAATGCCGATTTTTTTGCAATGTTTCATTGCAAAACCCACAAAATCGCCCATTTCAATAAAAGCAACTTCAGGAAGATCGGAAAACATGCTCATAGCAAATTTTTCGCTTCGTCCACCTGTTGTAAAAACAAGATGCTCACAACCGGATGCTTTGGCCACTGATATAGCTTGTACAATACTTGCCATATAAGCAGCATTAGAAAAAGGAACAACTGTTCCTCTTGTTCCCAATATTGAAATTCCTCCAATGATTCCGAGACGGCTATTTAATGTTTTTTTGGCAATTTCTTCACCATCGGGAACAGAAATGATAATATTTACCCCTTTTTCAATCTCAAAATGTTTTAATACGTTTTCAATTTCCGTTTGAATCATTTTCCGTGGAACGGGATTAATGGCTGCAAGTCCCACTTCAATCGGCAATCCGGGTTTTGTGACCCTGCCTACTCCTTTGCCGCCATCGATAAAAATTTCCCCGTCCTCTCTCCAAGAAACTGTTGCTTGAATAATAGCGCCATGGGTTGCATCAGGATCGTCCCCGCCGTCTTTAATTGTTGAACACGTCACTTCAAAGTCTCCCATGTTGCAATCTTCTATTAGAAATTCAACATCTTTTCCAATTGGCAGATGTATCATTACCCTCTTTTGTACTTGTTTTGTGATTAAAGCAATTAGTGCCGCTTTTGCACAAGCTGTTGCACAAGAACCCGTTGTATAACCTTCCCGTAGTTCAGATGTACTCTTTTTCTTTGTTTTCTGCATTTCCCTTACACCTGATCAGCTAATATTGAAATAGCATTTAAAGCAGCCACGGTTACAGTGCTGCCGCCTTTTCGGCCGATATTCGTAATATATGGAATCCCTTCGAGTTTCAACAGCTCCTCCTTCGACTCAGCTGCTGAAACAAAGCCAACAGGCATCCCGATGATTAAGTCAGGTTTTGCAATGCCTTCCTTAACAAGACGAATTAATTCCAACAATGCAGTCGGTGCATTGCCTATTGCATATATACCTCCTTCATGTTCACGAGCGGCTTTTCTCATTGACATAATAGCCCGAGTAACTCCCTCTTCTTTCGCTTCTTGTGACACATCTTCATCACTGATATAACAATGCAGATCTCCGCCATATTTTTGGAATCGTTTCCGGCCTGAGCCGCTGACAATCATTTGGACATCGGCAATTACATGTTTTCCTTCCCGGATTGCTTTAATGCCCGCTTCAACAGCACCATGAGAAAATACAACACTTCTTCCTAATTCAAAGTCAGCCGAAGCATGGATGATTCGGCGAACAACTTGCCATTCCATGTCTGAAAAGTGATGTTCTCCCATTTCTTCTTCGATAATGGCAAAACTATAATCATAAATCTTATCCGGATCTACCGTAATCGGTTTAAAATTCATAATGCACCCTCATTTCTTTGATTTTTTATCCAATTTACAATTTCCTCCATTTCACTAAATACATGACCAAATTCTATAATTGGTCTTTTAATGACAATCGTTTCAATCCCAAGTTCCTTTGCAGCTTCTATTTTTTCATCGACCGCACCAACTTTGCCGCTTTCTTTTGTAATCATGAGTGTCACACCGAAATGCTTAAATAAGGCAATATTCAACTCTTTTGAAAAAGGGCCTTGCATTGCCACTATATTTTTTTGGGGAAAGCCGAGCTGCTCGCATTTTTGCATATTATCGATTCGGGGAAGCATTCTGCAAATCACGCGAACATCATTCAGCGGCAATAATTTATTTGCGAAGATTTCCAGCGTTTTACTGCCTGTTGTGAGCATGACAACTCCTTTTTTCTTTGCTGCAAGTTCCGCTGCCTCTTCATAGGATGAAACAAATTTGATAAAATCCTGTTCAAGCTGCAATTTTTCCCTCTCATAGCGGATATAGGGGATATTTAATTGTTCGGCAACCCATTTTGCCGTTTTATGTGCTTCTTCCGCAAAGGGATGACTGGCATCTACAATCATTGTCACCCCGGTTTCCCTTGAAAATTCGTACATTTTTTCATAATTTAATCTACCAACTTTTACTTCTATGCCTTTATCAACAAGACTTTTGGCTGCAGATTCTGTTACTACGGTGGCCATTAGGGGGAAGCCTTCCTTTTTTAACAAAACAGCCAATTCACGTGCATCACTTGTCCCAGCAAGAAATAAAATCATGGTTTCACTTCCATTTTTTCATCAAGTTGGACGTTACGACCTTTGTAATCATGATGATGTTTATGACCATGGTGATGTTCATGTTCATGCTCGTGGTGATGTTCATGTTCATGCTCATGATGATGGTGATGGTGGGAAATGAGCCCCTTTTCCATTAACTTTTGAACATTTTGTATATCTTTATCACCGTTCGAATGCCCTGATAATGCTTGTACCATTCGTTCAATAATGACAGATTTTAATCGGGGATGGTATCCAAAATAATGGGCAATTTCAATGTTTATTTCGGGATATTGTTCTTTGAAGCGTTCACAATAGGATTTCATCCGCTCCATTAATATGCCCGTAAATAGAAAATATGGAAGCATGATGATTTTTTTAGCACCAAGCTTTATACATCGTTCAATCCCTTCTTCAACCAATGGTTCTGTCACTCCCATAAAAGCTCCTTCCACTACTTGAACATTTAACTTTTCCCATAGCAGTCTTGTAATCTTGAAAAAATCACCATTGGCATATTCATCGCTTCCTCCCCGGGCAATTAATAAAATGGCTGTATCTTCATGTTTTGCCTGGGTATCAAAACCGATTTCTTCTAAACGTTCCAGTAAAATTTGAAAAATATCTTCATGAATTCCCACAACTTCACCATAAGTGAATTTCACATGGGGATATTTTTCTTGCGCCTCTACAATTTCTGCGGGAATATGAATTTTAGAATGTCCTGCATGGAGCAAGATGATCGGCATTACATAGATTTCACTGGCACCTTTTTCGATGCAAATCTTAATTCCTTGAGAAATCGTTGGTTCAGCAAATTCTAAAAAACATGTTTCTACTAGTAGACTTGAATCAATTAATTCTCTTGTTTGCTTTACAAATTCTCTTACTTCTTCATTTCCTGCTTCAAGCTTACTTCCATGTCCTACAAATAAAATAGCTTTCGTCATGTTATCCTCCTAATCTGCACAAGGGATCGGCTGCAAATTGAGCTTTGGCTCATTATCTTGATATTTGTACCCTGCCAGCACTTTTTTCCGTTTAAAATATTTAAATAATCGTTCATTTGGATGAGCATTTTCTTTATATTCAACAATCAGTTTTTCAATTAATTCGACCAATTTTTCAGCTTCCAACCCCTCTTCAATCAATTGACCCGGATGTGCGGTGCGTCCTACCGGTTTTGCACCTAAAAACACATCAAATTTTCCTTTTCGATATACGATTCCGATATCTTCCATAACGGCGTTGTAACATGCCATCCCACATCCATTGATGCCGATTTTTAATTCTTTCGGCACAGCTTTTCCTCCAAATCTCTGTTGCAGCTTTTCAGCGTACGGTATCGAATCCGTTTTTTCACCATCACAAAAATCACAAGCCTTCACCGTAATGACATTTCCTACAGGCATCACCAGCAAACCAACATTTGTTAGTTGTTCTACAATTTGTTCTGGATGATTAGTTGGAATACTTATCCGCAACTGATGATCCCTTGAATAGTCCATCCTTCCCTCATGACCAACAACTTCAGCCAATAGCTTAAATTGCTCAGGGGTGAATCGTTTATTTGCCACTCCAGGACTTATGGCAAACTCAAAAACTGGTTTATAGTCTGTTTTTTCCACAACGAAATTTGGCTTATGGTCCAGCATTGCAATTGCTTCGCATGCTAGTTGAAAAGGGGTTTTTTTTGACTCTCTTTTCTTCGATTCCAAATTTTCCAAAGACCAAGGTTCTGCTTCTTTTTTCAATCGTTCATGAGGTTTCAATGGTTGTACCTCGTGATCAAGCGTATATTTTCGTTGATACCCCCTCGGCGTAATCATTAAGTCATCATATACAAATGTGGAGGTGTTTCCAATAATCACTGTTGTGAGCATACCAATCTCGTGTTCCAGCATATTATCCA
>Ga0207747_1000706_pt1 | contig 32384 bp, 15 predicted proteins | sample HigsolmetaGSP11D_FD_184839 | JGI IMG/M metagenome (GOLD analysis project Ga0207747, IMG submission 184839) | High solid enriched microbial communities from the Joint BioEnergy Institute, USA - SP1-1-D (SPAdes) | ecosystem: Engineered > Bioreactor > SSF (Solid state fermentation) > Aerobic >...
AAGGGCTCTTCATAGACGAGAAATCCCAGTTCGTCACAGAGGTCGAGGAACTCCGCCGGCGGAATATGATGCGCGAAGCGAATCGCATTGCACCCAATCTCCTTGAATCGGAGCAGGCGATCTCTCCAGATCTCCGGCGGGACGGCGATGCCGAGCGAGCCTCCGTCCTGATGGACGCACAGCCCCTTGATCTTGATCAACCGCCCGTTCAGGAACAATCCACGGTTCGGGATCAGTTCGATCGTGCGGATGCCGATTCGGAGCTTATAGGTGTCCGTAACAGTCTCGCCGTCCACCCGCGACAATTCCACTTCATACAGATTCGGCTCCTCCGGGCTCCACAGCTTCGGATCAGGCACCTCGATCCGGATCGTGCCGCTGTCAGATTCCCCGGTGTATCTCCGTTCTCCTTCAGTCACGCTGGCTCTCACCCAAGCCTCCACACCGGTATGAATCATGATGGCCGCCGAACTGCCGTTCACCTGTGAGATGACCTGGATGTTCTCCGGATTCAGATGCTTCTCATGCAGCTCCAGCAGTTTCACTGTTCGATAGATACCAGCACCGGAATACCACCGATCTGCCGGAAACGCCGTGTTGTCCACCTTGACGAGGATCAGATTGTTCCCTGCCTGGATGCTACCGGTAATATCCAGCGTAAATCGGGAGTACCCGTACTTTCGGCCGCCCACTTTTGTCCCGTTCACCCATACCGTGCTGTTCTCATACACCCCGTCAAACTGGAGCTGATACACATATCCCGGCTTCTTCTCGGGGAGATGCAGCGTTTTCCGGTACCAGCCGATTCCCCAGCGGTCCCGGAAGCCTTGCGGCGCTCCCTGCTTCATGTTCTTGTTGATCGGAGCTGTGATCGCCCAGTCATGAGGCAGATTGATGGTCTCAAAGTTTTTGTCCGCAGTCTCCCCTAGTGTGAATTCCCAATCCGTCATCAGCCATGTCTCGTTTCTGCACATTTCGCATGAACACCCTTCCGAATCAAGTTTTCGTCTCGATTGGTGATCGATGATTTCGTTGGCATTGTCAACAATCTCTCTTTGATTTATTCTTATTGTAGATTCCATATGGAAATGAAACAATCTAACGATTTTAAGAACTATATGAAAATATTAAGGTGATCCCGATGACGAGAAGGTACATCCCGCTCATTACCGAATCGGACAGACTGCTTCCCTATTATCTGGTGGATACCGGTCATGAATGGGAGCAGGAGCATATCGTGCGGCCGAACGGGTATCTGTACCAGTGGATTCAATGCGTAAAGGGCGAAGGGGAGTTGATTCTGGACAGCGGAACATATCGAGTGAAGCCGGGGATGGCGATGTTGCTGTTCAAAGGGGAAGCTCATGAATACTATGCGATCACCTCATCCTGGATTGTGGACTGGATCGTCTTCGATGGCCATGGCGTCGAAGCCTTCCTGCGGCAAACGGTCGGCATCCGGTCGTCCGGGGTTTATCATGCGACGCGTCCCGAACTGTTCCTGGCCAAGATCCAGCAGATTCTGGACATCGGACAGTCCGACAGCAATCTGAAGGGCATCCAATGCTCCAGCGTGGTTTACTCCCTGCTCACCGACATCATGCTCTATGCGTCCTTGCAGCCGGAGAGCAGTGCCGCCAGTTTGAACTACAGGCTCAAACCCTTGTTCGACTACATCGAACACTTCTACAATCTCCCTCTTACCCTGGATCAATTGGCTGAGGTCATCGGCATCACGCCGCAGCATCTGTGCCATGTGTTCAAGAAGACGACCGGCTTGCGCGTATTCCAATACATAAACTCCGTACGGATCATGAAGAGCAAAGAACTGCTGCTTCAGTATCCGCATCTGCAGGTGAAGGAAATCGCCAGACGTTGCGGCTTCGATGATGCGAACTACTTCAGCACCGTGTTCAGAAAGCATGAGCAGCTCAGCCCGAACGACTACCGGAAGATCCACAGTCGATGACAGACACGCAGAGAACCCGCCGCGGCCGAAGTCATGCGGCGGGTTCTCTGTTTATGTGCAAACTATTTCCTATCAGCGAACCGAATCGCACGATACTCATATCTGCCTACAGCGAGTTTGCCCTGCGCAACTTCCTCGTTCGTCACGACATCTACACCACTGGTCGGAAGCGTCACGCTGCCGCCAGCACCATCCATATTCACGATGATCCACAGCTCGTAACCGTCTCCCGTTCTCTGCGCAACGATCGTCCCCGGAGTGGCATCGGTGCGGACGGTCACACCCGCTTCCGCAGCATAGTGCTCGATGAGCTTCACCCACAGCTCGTTTCCTTCATCACCGGTCGGTGTCGATCCGATCAACACGACCTTGCCTTCGCCCAGACGCCGTTCCGTGACAAATGCCTCTCCAGGACACAAGCCGCCCACCAATATGCCGACCGCCTCTGCCTCCACAGGCTTGAATACAGAGCTCCAAAAGGACAGTTCGGCTTCGACGCCGAATGCCCGTCCCTTCGTTCCGGTCTTGTCCATCGGGTAGGTGTACAGCGTCTCAACGCCTGCCAGCCGCTCCAGCTCCGCTCCCAGTCCCGCGTCGGTCGGAATCGTATGTTCCTCCGTCCTTCCCCCGGTCAGAGGTCCAGCTATCCAGATGCCGCCTTGGCGAACGAACTCGGTCACCCGCTCCAGAAACTCCGAAGACACATAAGGCAAGAATGGCGTGAACAGAATCTTGTATCCGCTGAGATCCGCTCCTTCCGGGATCAGGTCGCGGTGGATGCCCATCTTCATCAATCTGCTGTAGAAGGACGTGATCAGCCCACGGTGGTTTAGCCCCTTATGCGGCTCCGTCTTGAAGAATGCCTTCGCCCGGTCGGAGTAGGTGATCGCCACATCAGCCTGTTTCAGGCGAGTGTCCAGGATCACCGGCTCCAACTGCCGCTTCGCTTCAGATACACCTAACACATTGGGATAGGCGACCGTCGGCTTGCCCCATGCGCTGATCACCGAACCGTGCGGCTGCTCGCTGCCTGACCGCTGCTGTCTCCATAACCAATAGCAGAACGCTTCCGCGCCAAGCGCATAAGCAACAACAGCTTCCGCTTGCAGGTACCCGTTCGGATGAGGATTGCCCGTGTTTACCAGCGATCCGCCGCAGGATGGACTCGTCTCCATGATCCAGTACGGACGGCCGCGCTTCATGTTACGCCACAGATCGCAGTTGATCAGGTAAGCATCATACAGAGTCGATGAAGCATAGGTATCATAGGACGTAAAGTCCAGGTTCCGGAAGAGCCGCTCGTTGTCCACGTGGAATGCGATGCTGCTGTTGTGCGTGATCGGCGCATCCGAATACTTGCGGATGATCGTCGCCTGCTCGTCGGCAAACTCCGCGATCTTCTCCATCGAGAAGCGCTGGTACATCGTGCGCAGCGATGAATTGTGCAGGAACGGCGTCGGACCTGGCTGCGGGACCTGGTCGAAGCTGAAGTAATACTCGCTCCAGATCTTCGTTCCCCAAGCCTCGTTGAGCCTCTCTACGGTGCCATATCGCTTCTCCAGCCACTCATGCCATAGCTTAAGACAAGTGGAGCACATGCATTCCGCCACATGCGCTTTGAATTCATTGTCCAATTGCCAGGCGACGAGACCGGGCAGACGCCCGACAGCCTTGGCGATTTCCTCGGTGATGGCTGCGGCCTTCCTCCGGAAGTCCGGGTGATTCGTACACGCATGTTGCCTGGATCCGTGGCCCATCACCGTCCCATGCTCGTCCACATACATCCGCTCCGGATGCTGGTGGCTGTACCAGACCGGCGGCGTCGGTGTCGGGGTGCACATGACGGTGTCGATGCCGTTCTCGTGCAGCCATCCGATCACTTTCACGAACAGGCTGAGGTCGTACTTGCCTTCCTCCGGCTCGATGACAGACCAGGCAAATTCCCCGATCCTCACGACATTGATGCCGGTTGCCTTCATCATCTCGATATCTTGCTTCAGAATTTCCTCGTCCCATAACTCGGGATACCATGATGCGCCATGATACAGCTTCTTCATCGGTTCTACATCTCCTTGTAGGGTTGTTGGGGTTGGTGATCAGGGGCGTGATGCTGCTGTTCCTTCTTCTTGTTTCGGAATTCCGTCGCGGTCATGCCATAGAATGACCTGAACGTGTGGCTGAATTGTTCAACGGTGGCATATCCCGTACACCTGGCGATTTCGGAGACATGCCAGTCTGTCGTTTTCAGTAGGCGCGATGCTGTTGCCATCCTTGCCTGCTTCTTTTTCTGCTGGAATGACATGCCATATTGCTTGCGGATGATGCGATCGGTCTGTCGCTCGCTTAACCCGAGCTCCTCCGAAAGCGCTTTTAAAGTGATTGATGATGCGTGATGCATGAAGCTGTTCTCGATGATCATCATTCTGCTGTCATCGAGCGTTTTGGCAGGCACGCTCGGGTGAATCTCCGTTTGCGCGTATTGCCGGATCGTCCGGATCAGGATCATCTCGAGCAGATTGGTGGCCATCTGATGCAAGCCAGGCCTGCGCTGGCCAAGCTCCTCAGCCAGCAGTTCGAATAATGGCATCAAACCTCCATCGTCTCTGCCGAACCAGAACGGGGTGGACAGCAGTAGTTCGGCAAGCGCAGGCTCCTGTGTGATTGTCTGGTGTTGACTCGCAGGGGAGATGGGTGTTTTGACCTCAAAGAAAATGCAATACTCTGCCATCGGATCGTCCAGATTCGGAATTTGCTCATGGGCGACTCCCGGGCCGGTTTGACAGCGACCTTCTCAACCCTTATTTGAATAAAGCATGTCCCGCTGGCGATGACAGTCTGTCATCTGGGACCGTTTTTTATTTTCAACTCAATACGCGATTGAACCAAACATCCAGGTCCTGGACCGGAAACCGCGTCCGCCATCAAAGTGCTGCTCGTTGACACGAACGTGCAAACTCAGATACAGCACCTGCGTCAACAATGTGACAAAACCCCCGTCCCTTTGTCACATCCACACCTTCACAGGGCCGATCAGGCCGGACGGGAATGACTTGCCATCGTACTCGTTCGCCAGGCTGTTCGTGACCGACACGCGAACCACATTGGTTCCGCATTTCAGCGCCTTGCTGATGTCATAGACATACGGCTCCCACATCCGCACCCCGATCTCCTGTCCGTTCATCCACACGCGTACAAATTCGTGCGCTTCGCCAAGATCCAGCAGCACCTGCTCGGAATCCTCGATATGGCCCAGCTCAAACGACCGTTCATAAATGATCGTACCCGAATAATGCTTCAGTCCATCCCATTCGGTCCACGACCTGAGCTCGGCAAGTTCGCCCTGCCACGGGCCATCCACAACGCACCAGCCCCTGGAGAGGTCCTGCAATAACCTCCGATCACGAGGCTTATTTACCGTACCAACAGGCGCGCGCGTCGGATCGACAGCGAGAACCAGGCACTCACGCCGCTCCACCCGCAGCGCGATGCGCTGCCCTTCCGCCGTCTGTTCGCTGCCTGAGAGCGTCATCCGACCCGTCCAGGGCTCCCAACATTCGACCGCACCAGTCTCGCGGATCTCGATCACGCCTTCATACGCCTCTTCGCCTTCGTTCATGATCGCATAGAAGCTGATCCCGCCCTTGCTAAGGCGGCTGATGCGCAGCGAGGCTCCGGCAGGAGTCAGCAACACCTTGCGCCCCAGCTTCTCGCCCAGTACAGACGTTACCTGCTCTACCTGTTCAATCCACCGCTGCCCGATCTCCGCTCCGTCAGCGCCTTCCCCGGTCAGTTCAACGACGAGGCCGCCCTGCTCGGCAAACGCCTGCAACATCCGTCGACTCTCTGCGGACGATCGCCAGCCTTCCTCGATCAGCACCGCCTTGTACCGGTAGCCCGCGATTTCCAGCGCCCCTTCGCTGAGCACCACAGAACCGTCAAGCAACAATGACTCCTCGAGATAGTTGAATTCGATCTGGTTCTCGTACAGCGGCCGCACAATCCGCCACGGCAGATAGTCCGCCCCAGCCAGCACGGCAACCTCAGCGCCGTTCCTGCTGTCGGTCATCAGCCAGCTCATCCGCTTGATGTATCTCGCGAACTGCGCATACTCCGACCACCAGATGTTGTTCGGCCCGACATCCGGCGGACGCTCATCGCGGCGCTCGCCGCGGATGGAATAGTAGAAGGCGTGCGGGCTGATCATATTCACGCCGCGGATGAACAGCCAGTCGAGATACCACTTCGTATCATCCGCTGTCAGCGACCAGCCGCCCTCGATGCCGCAGACGCCGAAGCATTCGTTCAGGTTGCGGCGTCGGCCGCGGTGACGCGCTGCGTCGGAGGAGCATTTGCCCATCGTGCTGTGCGCGCCGGTGAGCCCTTTATCCCCTTCCGGACCGATGTAGCGCCATACGACATCCTGCCCCGGGATGTGGAAATGCTCCAGCAGCCCGATGTCATTGCTCGCCGCCGGATGGCCGGTCAGTCCGATTCGATGCGCCACGCACCAGTCGGACAATGCTTTGTAGTAAGTGCGCGACAGGCGGTTGCGTATCGCTGCGTGGAATCCGGCACGGACTCGCTCCGTCCCGTCCCCCGCTTCAAACCACAGAACCGACAGATCCCTAACGTCTGCCCCTTGTGCCAGCCATTCGTCGAGGAAGCCGCCTGTCCACGGCATCAACCCCTTGAGATGTCCCCGCCCGAGCAGATCCGGTTCATCGGTGAACATCGCGATGATCGTCGAGCCGAAGTAATCGCTCAGCTTCCGATAATACACCTCATGCGTCAGCCGGATAAACGTCTGTACCGCTTCGGGGTTCAGCAGATCAGCGGCGGCCGGCGCATCCGGCTCCCCGTCATCCTGCCCGGGATGCACGCCGCGGATCGTCCCTTTCGAATAGGTATCGACGAACAGCAGCACGGACCAGTCACCACTTGCCGGCGGCGTAAACCACACACCGTCTCCATCTGCCATCAGAACCACCGTGCTGCCGGGATCGATCTCCCGCTCGGACAACTTGCGAACCGCTTGCGCGGAGACCAACCGCTCACCTGCAGACAGAGAGACGGGCACGTAAACGCCTTCACGGCCGCACGGATATTCCCTCATCTGCAGTCCGCGGCTGGCGTATTCCGGGTTCTCCTTGACGACCAGGCCGTTAGCGGCACCCGACGGATACATGCCTTCGTCATACAGGATCACCTTCATGCCAAGCCGGTGCGCCTCGCTGACCGCCAGTTCGACCAGTTCCATGAAGGCCTCAGACAGATACGGCATCGTACGCGGCAACCCCATCCGCGGATGGATGACGAAGCCGTCCACTTCCTTCGCGTGGAAATCATGAAGCTGCCTCAGGATCTCCTCCCGCGTCAGCTCGTCATTCCAGAACCAGAACGGGATCGGCGTAAACTCGGCCGGCGGGCTTTCAAACTGCTGCTTCAATGCATCAAATTCGCTCATCATCGGCACCTCATCTATCAAGTTGATTCATAGACCACGTTGAAACCAACACTGCTTCATAAGAATCTCCTGACACCTATCCTAAATAATATAACAACGTTGTCAGAAATCCAATATGACTTTCTTCATCCCTGTGATAAAATCGATGTGAATATTTCAAAGGTTTACAAGGTTCGGAAGCAGTCGTCTTCTCCAGCCAAACGATGAACCAGGCCAGGTGATCCGCTATGTTCGATTTTCTCCGCCATGGCGTGTACGGATATCGCTTTCCGGAAGCTCCTGCGGACAGCATCTTTCAATTATACTGTGTCGGATATGAGAAGGTAACCAGCCGCGATTACATCTGGCACGGACTCTCAAGGCAGGACGGCCCTCTCTATCTGTTTCAATATACGATCTCGGGTTCAGGCGCGATCGAGATCGCCGGCACGAACGCGCTTGTGCCACCGAATCACGCGATGATGGTCGAGATTCCTGGCGATCACCGCTATTACCTGCCTGCGGAGAGCGATCATTGGGAGTTTGTCTTCATCCTCATTCGCCCTTACAACCTGAAGTCGCTGTGGGACGAGATGATCCGACAGGCGGGTCACATCCTGCATCTTCCGCTGGACAGCTTGCCGCTCCAGGCGCTCAGCCATCTGTACCGCCAGGCCAGCACGGATCAGATTCATGATCGCTGTCAGGCGTCCGCGCTCGTCTACCATTTCCTGATGGAGCTGTACCGTTTCATCGTACTGCCCGCTGATCCTCAAGCCAAGTGGCCGCCTGCGGTGCGGGAAGCGGTCCGTTACATGAACACCCATTACCATCAACCGCTCAGTCTCGAACAGATCGCCGCCCACATCGGGCTGTCCAAGTATCATTTCAATCGACTATTCACCAGAACGACGGGACGCACTCCGCTGTCCCACCTGACGGAAACTCGGCTGAAGCGCGCGGTAGATCTCATCCGATACTCGACATATACCCTGGAGGAAATCGCCTGGCAGATCGGCTATACGAGCGGCAGTTATCTGTCGAAGATCTTCCAGCGCCACTTCGGCTGCAGCCCCCGGGATTTCCGGAACGGCAAGGGAAACGTGCCATTCAGCCACTAATAGAGCAATATTGGACAAATAATCGCAACAACCTTATATAGATCACATCGCAATCTTTGAACTATAATGGAAATGTTAACCGCAACATCAGACAAGTCCGAACATCCATCATACCAGGAGCAAGGGGTGTATATAACCATGAAGCATCATAAATGGGCCTTAACGCCGCCGATGGGCTGGAACAGCTGGGATTGCTACGGCGCGGCAGTGCGAGAGGACGAAGTCAGAGGCAATGCCGAATACATGGCCAAGTATCTGAAGCCATACGGCTGGGAATACGTGGTCGTTGACATCCAATGGTCAGAGCCGGGGGCCGTGTCCTCGCAATATCGCCCATTCGTCCCATTGGAGATGGACGAATATTCGCGGCTCATCCCCGCCGTCAACCGCTTCCCTTCATCTGCCGGAGGCAAGGGCTTCCGTCCGCTCGCCGACTACGTCCATAGTCTGGGGCTCAAGTTCGGCATCCATATCATGCGCGGCATCCCGCGTCAGGCGGTTCACGCCAATACGCCGATCAAAGGCACAACGGCAACCGCCAGAGACATCGCCCATCCCAACTCGATTTGTCCCTGGAATACGGATATGTATGGCGTGGATGCGAACAAGGAAGGCGCGCAAGCCTATTACAACTCGCTGTTTGAGCTGTATGCGGAATGGGGCGTTGATTTTGTGAAGGTAGACGACATCGCTGCCTCCAGGCTGTATGGCATCCATACCGATGAGATCAAGCTGATCCGCCGCGCCATCGACAACTGCGGGCGGAAGATCGTGCTCAGCCTGTCGCCGGGACCTGCCCCGCTGGAGCATGCAGATCTGCTTCGCGATCATGCCAACATGTGGAGGATGACCGATGATTTCTGGGACATCTGGAGGCTGCTCTATGAGATGTTCGAGCGTGCCGAGAAATGGGCGCCCCATGTCGGTCCCGGACACTGGCCGGACTGCGACATGCTGCCGCTCGGCCATATCGGCATCCGCTCCGTTGACGGCGGAGCCAGCGACCGCTGGACGAGATTTACGAAGGACGAGCAGGTGACGATGATGACCCTGTGGTCCATCTTCCGTTCCCCTCTCATGTTCGGTGGCGAGCTGCGCGACAATGACGAATGGACCTTGTCTCTGCTAACCAACGAAGAGGTGCTGGCAGCTCACCGCCATGGATGCGATCCGCAGATGGTCTGCCGCATCGAGGATCGCACCGTCTGGAAATCCGTGCACGCGGAGACCGGGCAGATCTATGTTGCGCTGTTTAATCTGCGCGATGAAGCCAGCGATGTTTCCGTAACCCTGGATCAGTTGGGCATCAGCGGAACCTTCACGGTACGCGATCTGTGGAAGCGTCAGGATATCGGAACGACTTCCGAGCAAACGTCTGCATCTCTGTCGCCCCATGCCTCGGCATTTTATATGCTGACGCCGTCTTGAGAGGCCGCGGCGAACTTTTTTAGCAGATGGCGTGTGTTTTTGCCTTGTTTCCATATAGATTATATATAACCATGCAGAAAGTGCCTGAGCAGTCAGGCGCTTTTTTTCATGCCATGATAACCATATCCGATGAGATGACGATGAGTGGGAAAGATCATGGATTTAACAGCAAAGTTTAGTGGTTTTTCAAGAGAGATCGCCGATGTCGTTTCCACCCGTGAGCTGGTGAAGGACGAAGATTTTCAGGTGGTATCGATGGTCGTGATTGACGAGGCCAGGAACATTTTGAAGCGGCGATTGCTCCCCTCAATACAAACACCTGAACGATCAAAGACCAGGGTTGCCTTGAGGGGAGTTTCATATGGCCTGATATCTTGATCGTTTCCTACTGCAGGACGTTCAAGATCAGATGGACAGCCTCCGCCCTGCTGGACTGATTATTCGGCGCGAAGCGGTTATTGCCGACGCCCTTGACCCAGCCGCGATCCGCCGCTGCCGCGATGTAGCCTTGCGCCCAGTTCGGGATGCTCGCCGCATCAGCGAACGTGGACCTGGCTTCCGGATCAGGCACGATGCCTTGCGAACGGGCGATGATCGTCGCCATCTCGGCACGCGTGATCAGCCTGTTCGGCTGGAAGGTACCGTCCGGCAAGCCCTGGATCAGTCCCTCCTGCAAGGCAGCCGCCACATAACCCCTGGCCCAGGTCGGGATGTCCTGCTGATCCGCGAAGTTCAACACAGGCTCTTCGGGGATGTCCAGCTTCAAGGCGCGAACGAGCATCGCCGTAAACTCGACGCGTGTCACGTTCTGATTTGGCCGGAAAGCCCGGTCCGGATAGCCGTTCACCCAGCCCTGATCAGCAGCACGTATGATGGACAATAACGCCCAGTGTGCGGCGATGTCGGTGAAGGGGATGACGAGCACGTCGATCAGTTGCACATCTTGCGACAGCTCCGTCATGTCCAGCCCGGAATCGACGAGCTTGGCGGCATACAGCTTGAACTCGGCTTCCTTCGCCGTCAGCCGCTCAAACTTCAGGGTAGCAAGCAAAGCGTCGCCGCTCGTTCCCGCCGCTTTGCCGATCTTCGTATGCGCGAACAGGATGCTTCCCTCGCTGACCTTCGGTTCAACAGTGAAGCCTGAGAGTTCGCTCTTAGCTTCGATGAATTCTACCTGCTCGGGATCATAATCCAGATTGAACTGGTAGGCGTACAAGTCTTTCAACCCGACTCCTGAAACCTGGATCAGGATGCTCGTCCCCTTGCTCACCGCATCCAGCCTGATTTCCTGCCCGTCTTCTGCAGCCAGGGAATGCACCGGCACCATCCCCAGACACAGCGCAACTGCCAACAAGGTGATGAAGTTGCGTTTGGTTCTCGTCATCCGTTTATCCTCCTTCATCCATATCCGGCAACAGGAAGGCGCATCGATGCAGCCTTCCTGTCACCTTCCTATTCCATGTTGATGTCTATCAGTCAGACCAATCCTCAAGGATCATGCGGGCGATAGCCGCCAACACGCGAATGTTGATCTCGCCTTCATCGAACAGGTCCGCAACCGCGATCTCGCTCCATTCCGGATCTGATGCAGTCGTGCCGAAATACCGGGCGACGATCGACAGATCGCGAATCGTGATGCTCGTCTGCCCTTCGACCAGGCTGATAAACTGCGAGCGGTAGCGACTCATCGCCGCGTTCAGATCACTGGTCGCCTGATCCACCTCGAATTGCGTAGCCGTCGTACGATCCAGCACCGCTCTGGCGGCATCGATCGCCGCTTGCAGCTCTGCCTTGGACCCCGTTCGATATTGGCCGAGCTTGTTGCCTTCTTCCGTGCTGGTCAGCAGTTGCTCCGCATCTCCGATCGCCTGGGCAAGTGCGGTTTTGTCCGCCGGGATCGGCACAGGATTGCTGCGGTTAATCTGAATCGTATGGATGTTACCCCCGCTCAGATCCACGGTTCCTGCTTTCCCGTTCCTCGACACCTCGAACTGGATGATGGACACTTGCGTATCTCCTTCAGGGGAATCTGCTTCCACCTTGCCGAACAGGCTGATGAGACTTCCATCATCCCGCACGGCGTGTTCCTCTCCGGAGACGAGGGCAATCAGACGAATCCGGCCTTCATCCGGACGGGCAGCGGTAGCGATCACGTACAGATGCTGTCTGTTGGACCTGACGGCATCATCGACCAGTGACCACCTGCCTTCCCCATCCTGCACCATCTCGAACTCGATCCGGGAAGGATCGTAGCTGATGGTCGCATCGAGCACTGTGAAGCCGTATACCACATCCGTCACGCCAATGTCCAGAGTGACGTTCTGGCCATGTTCGGCCTGTTCAGGGCCGCTGATAACTGCCGTTGCCCAATGTCCCGTTGGTTCCTCGGGCTCTTCCGGCTCTTGCGGCTCGCCAGGCGCATCCGGCCGCTCCTCAGCGGCATACGCGTACAGGTTGAAGTCATCGATCCAGGTCGTCCAGGATGTCGTTGCGCCGCCTGGCCTTACCAGCACGAACTGGAGGCGCCAGAAGTCATCGGCATACGTCGTTTCCGCATTGAACGGTATGGCATTTACCTCCGCAGTTTGCTCAGTATCTACATTTGTCAACTTCAGATCGATCGTTTTCGAGTCGAAGTTCAGCGCGACCTGCACATGGTAGAGCGCATTCGCCTGATGGAATCCGCTGCCGACAGGCGTACCCGTGATCGCCGCATTCGACGCGGTTCCTCCTGTAGCATAGGTCAGCTCTGTGCCATTCAGATGCTGCAGCGTCAGGTATCTCGAGCCATTGCTGTCCTCGATGCTGAGCTGCGCACCGGATGAATTGGCCGGCGAACCGACATTCCATTCAAAATCGAGCAGAACGGTATCTGCAGCAATTGGCTGACTGAGCCGCTTCTGCGTGCTGCGTACGCCGGTTCCGCCGCCGCTCAGGCGGAATACCTTGTTGCCGTTGACGACTGCCACCTGCCCGCCGAGATTGCCGCTGCCGCCTGCTGTACCGGTCGACGAGCCCCAGGTGTCGCCTTCATTGCGGTTGTCGAAGCTCTCGCTAATGACCGGCACGTACACCCTGCCGCTTGCCTGATAGCCGCCTTCCACGGTTTCAGCCGTGATGCGCGCCGTGCCAGAGCGCAGTGCGGTAACGCGACCCATCGCGTCAACTCCCGCAACCTCCGGCGCATCAGACGACCAGGCAACGTCGTTATGGGTAGCGGTGAGCGGTTCCACACTGGCGTTCAGGCGTACAACCTGCGGGTTCGGATCCGGATTCAACTCGGAGAAATAATCCGAGCGAACATATACCGCCTTCGGCTCCAGGCTGATGCCGGTAACCGCCACCGGTTCTGTTTGCACATTCACGATCACCGTCTGCGTCAGTCCTTCGGATTCGGTCGTAGCTGTGATGACCGCCGAGCCCACCGCGACGCCAGTCACTTGACCTTGATCATCGACCGAAGCGATCTCCGGATTGGAGCTCTGCCAGATGACTCGCTTGTTATAGGCATTGTCCGGCAGAACGAGTACGTTGATGCGCTTCGTCGAACCGACGAGCAGGTTCAGTACGGACTTGTCGAGGACAAGCTCGGAAACAGCGACTCCTTCCACCGTGATGGTTGCCTCAGCGGAAACATCCGGGTTCTGAAGAGAGTATGCCGTGATCGTCACAGTTCCAAGATCGTGTGCCGTTACGACACCATGCTCGTCAACCGAAGCGATCTCCGGAGCAGATGAAGTCCAGCCGATCTGATGCGGCCCTGCGTCTGCCGGTGCAAGCTCGGCCGTCAGCTTCAGCGTTTCGCCGTGCAGCATCGTCACCTGCTGAGGTGTCAGGGTGATGCTTGTCACCGGACAGACGAGGCTGATATCCTTCGAAACAGCTCCGTTGATGCGTACAACCATGCTGTCTGGCGTGCAACCTGTCTTATTCATGCCCAGTATCGCATTCCCGGCAGGCAAGCCGTGGAACGAATAGTATCCGTGATCATTCGTTTGGGTTCGATACGTGGTGCCGCTGATCATGACCGACACATCGGCATTGCTGATTCGCTTTGCACCGCCATTGTCGACCCAGCCGCTGATCGAGCCGGTGGCGTGCTTCGTCTGGATGTTCGGAATCGGCGGCTCAGCCATCCCCTGACCGATGAAGAAGCTCGGATGCGGCGGTTGGTTGTAGCCGACGTTCTGCCAGGCAACCGCGAGCCTGTACTGCGGGTCATGCATCAGCGTATAGATGGCCGTGTCTGTCACATCCGTCGTCGTATACAGCCTGAGTGCGCTGCTGTCCGCCGTGCGCCAGATCACCTCTTCGCGCCAGTCGCCGAGCAGGTCAGCCTGCAGCACCGGCGTCCCCTTCGTATGGTTGTTGGACAACGTCCCTTCCGCTGTCAGCAGATTGACAAGCGCATGATGGTCATAATCCCACTTGTCGATCTTGCCAACTCCGGTTGATGTCGAGCTATTCCAATTGTGGTCGAGCAACTCGCGCAACAAGTCGCCATCCCACCAGATCGCGAAGTTCGACGACGGGATCTCATCACCGATCCTCTCGCCGGTTGCCGTATGCAAACCGCCGGTCGTGCTGTTCCAGGCTCCGCGTATCGCCCACGCCTCCGATCCTGCGTAGCGCGGATCGATATCCGCCGTCAGGCCGCGCCCAGTGTCGATTCCCGTGTATTCACCCCACAGGATCTCTCCGGTACGGGCATCGCGCATGTCGTATCCATACTGTGCCCCGCTGTTTTCCTGCACCGCGAAGATTTCCAGCCCCGGGCGGCTCGGGATGAAATCGCCGACATGCAGCGCATCGCCGTGACCGAGTCTGGAGTTGTAAAGCCCGGTGCCATCGTCATCAATCGTGATCTGACCATAGATGATCTCGTCCTTGCCATCCTCATCCACATCCGCCACGCTGAGCGAATGATAACCCTGGCCAGCCCAATCTCCATAACCCGGATCATTGGAATCAAAACGCCATAATTTCTTAAGCTCTCCATCTTCAAAGTTGTATGCGACAAGCACCGTTCTCGTATAATACCCGCGCGCCATGATGATGCTCGGCCTGACTCCGTCCAGATAAGCGACGCCTGCGAGGAAACGGTCTACGCGATTGCCGTAACCATCTCCCCAATCCGACACATTGCCGCGCGGCGGATCATAATCGACGGTTGTGATCGCCCGGCCGGTTAAGCCATCGAACACGGTGAGGTATTCGGGACCTGCCAGCACATAGCCGCTGGTATTCCGGTAATCGGCTGTCGGGTCGCCGATCACATGGCCGCGGCCATCCAACGTGCCATCGGCTGTTTTGGCAACAACCTCAGCCCGGCCGTCACCGTCGAAGTCATAGACGAGGAACTGCGTATAGTGGGCGCCGGACCGGATATTGATCCCGAGATTGATGCGCCACAGGAAGGTGCCATCCAGTTCATACGCATCCAGGTAGGTTTCCCCTGTATAGCCGCTATGAGAGTTGTCCCTGGCGTTGGATGGTTGCCATTTCACCACGATCTCGTACTGGCCATCCCCATCCAGGTCGCCGACACTTCCATCGTTGGCATGATACGTATAAGTCTCGCCAACAGGAGTGATGCCGTCTGCCGGCTTCCGGACCGGAATGTCCAGGTAGTTGGTACTCCAGACGGTGGCCCATGTGGATTCGGCAAGCTCCGTCGTTCCGATGACCGGCCGAATCTCATAGGTCGAGCTGATCGTGCCCTGCGGATCGAGGTAGTTGCTCCGCGAGATGGGCACGTCGTTCAGCTTCACGCCGTCCCGATACAGATTAAAGGCGATATCCTGCGGATCTGTGCCGAGCAATCGCCAGCCTACATAAACTCCCTCCTCTGTCTTGATTGCTACCGGAGCTCTGGTCAGATGCTCCATCAGGCGGGGCGGAAGTCTATCATCTGCGAGCGCTGTGTAGGCTCCGCCCATCATCGCCGTCCAGGCGGAAAGCGCCAACAATATAGCCAATGCCAACCGGGCAGCAGCCAAGCCGTATTTCCTCACAGCTTTCATCAAGTTCCTGCCTCCTTCTAGAATGGACTTCGATTTTCATTCTGTAAGAAATATGACCAACGCAAAATGCAAAAAACAGACATCCAATATAACAAATCAGACAAATTGATAGATTTGTATTTTATGGTAATTTTTGATCGACAAAATTTGATAGATTGTGGTTTTCTATTATTTGAAAGGCTGTGTTTATCTTCGATGTTGCTTACAAGACAAAGGGACGGGGGGGTAGTCGCAGTTGGCAACGGAACGCGCAGCTGCTATTTGTGGAAACATGAGCCGTTTCGCAAGGCTAACGGAATGAGATGACGTTATTGGATGTTTCCGAGCGTAATTCCCCGTCCAAAGTGATCCATAACGGCTGTACGCGTTCCGTTAGCATATTATACCGCCTTCTCAAACAATAACCGTAACACGAATTCGTCCATATTCCACTTCAGGCGGACACGACGGATCTTATCTGGTGCAAGACAATCTCAGCTGCTATTCCGCGAGCCAACATACCTGCAACACTTACAACCCAGTCATCGCCAGCCGGTTGTACCAATACCGCAGGTCTTCATTGTCCGGATGACGCAATAGCCCCTCCGTAATCGTCTGCAAAGTCTGCTCTCCGTCACTCAACTGCTTCAGCTGACGGATGATCAGCTTCTTCGCTTCCGCATGAGCCGCAAGTTCTTGCGCTGTCAGCTCCGCTTCCTCCGGTTGCACGCCTGTCAGGAGCGGATAGGCATCTTGCGCGACTGTCGACAGCGTCGACAGGTTATCCAGTCCCAACTCATAGGGTCTCTGATAGATTCGCGGCGCGGAATATTCGATGATCGGATTGTTGTCCGAATTGACAGGCACGCCACGCACCAGCTTCGCAATCTCCTCATCCCCGGCGATAAAATGGCTTAGCAGCATATAGGGATCGCCCAGGTTGACCGATGCGAGCTGCTCATACAGAATCGGCATCTCCATGCGTTGCCTGAGCAGTTCGAAATCAATCACAAGCGGCTCATTCGTCCCCGCCACGCCAACCGCCGGAGCAGAATCGCCGATCATGCCGTACCACAGGCTTACGCGCGGAAACGCCTCGCCAAGCGATCGGATGACGATCTTCAGATCGTCCAGAGTAAGCTGATGGGTCGGCAGCCACTGGACGAACAAACCGTCGTCGCGCAGCCGCTCCCGCACCATCCGGTAGTAATCCACGCTGTACATATGGCTGGACCCCGAGCTCATGGGGAAGTAAATATCACCGATGATGACATCGTACCTCCGCTCGCTTGTCTGAATAAAGTGCCGTCCGTCCTCGATATGCAGCTTGATTCTGGGATCATCCAGGATGCCGCCATTTTCCTCGCGGAACAGGTTCGCAGCAGCGGCCACATTCGCTGAAATCTCCACCACATCGATGCTCTCCACCGGATGCGCCCCAGCTCCGCTCAGCGTCATCCCGGCTCCCAGCCCGATCACCAGGACGGTCTTCGCTTCCGGATGCAAGAGCAGCGGGATATGCCCCAGCCTGCGATGATCCTCTGTCCGCTCCATTGATGACGTGTTCTGGGTATACAACCGATTGGTCGTCAGAAACTTCTGCTCGTACGGAATCACCTCAACCACGCTGACCATATCCGTTGCATCCTCACTGTAGTACAGCAAGCGGACAGCCGATTCCAGATCCTGATCCGGTTCAAGAAATGAAATCGACATCCGCAGCTTGTCCCACTTCGGTGCAGCTGCTGTTGCAGTTGCCAATGCAACAAGCAACAGGCTGGCGATTACGGCCGTTGACAGCATGCTCCCCTTGCTCCTGATTCTGCCTCTGGCGAGCAGCCATACCTCAACGCCGATGCATCCATTCAGCAATGTCAAGAGCAGCAGGCTGTTATGCAGACCCAGCCAGGAGATGAGGATGAAGCCCGACATCCAGGAGCCGAGCGCTGCGCCCAGCGTATTCAGCCCGTTCAACCAGCCCAACCGCCTCCCCAACTGGGCAGATTGCTGGACCAGGATCTTGCTGATGAGCGGATAGGTCGCGCCGAACAAACAGGTAGAGGGCAGGACGATGAGGAGGGTGCAGATGCATTTGATCGCAAGTCCCGCTATCCAGTAGTACTCGCCATAATCCCTGTACAGGACGGTCATCGTCTGCAAATGATTGATCATATAAGGGAGACGGTGGATGACGAGCAGGGAGATAAACGAAGCCAGTCCGATCAGGAGCTGGATGATGCCGAACCATCTGACCGGCTCCCGGATTTTGCCGAGCAGCGTTGTGCATACATGGCTGCCCAGCACGGTGCCCAGGAGGAACACGGCCAGCACCAGAGCGAAGTCGTACACCGTATCGCGGAAGAAATAGGTCAGGCTCCTCGTCCACAACACCTCATAAGACAAGGAGGTGAACCCGGAGGCGGCGAAAGCGGCACCAAGCAACCAGGTAGCGCTTCGTCCCCCTGCCTCGGCAACCAGCCCTTCCGTTCGATCGCGGAAGTGATAAGCGTGATGGGAGTGTTCCGTGCGATGGCGGAAGTGATGAGCGCGAAGAGCAGCCTGCCGACTCCTCCTGCCGCCAATCTCTGGCATTGCCGCAACTGCCGCTTCCCGTCTTCCCACCTTAGATGAACCCCATGCCGCTGCCCGCGCCTTCATGCCCGAGCCCGGAAGCTTCCCGTTCGTCTCCCTGCTCTCTCCGGGGCCTATGTTCGCCTCCTGTCTTTTTCTCTCCAGTCCAGGTCGGGCAAGGAACAGGACGGCGACGACGATGAAGTTTGATGCAGCCGCGATCACGATGCTTCCCGCGAGCCCGATCAGCCTGATCAGCCAGAAGCCGGTGATGAGAGCAGCGCCGGCTGCGCCAAACGTATGAAGTGCATAGATCGCTCCGACATCCTGTCCGATCGATTCGTCAAGGCGATTGCGGCATTTGACCATGACGGGGAAGACGCCGCCCATGAGACAGGTTGGGATCAGCAGATATGCCAGCCCGAGCGTGATTCGCCATATATCCCCGGCCATCTCTTGTCCGCCATAAGTCTGAGCCAGCCAGATGTTCAAGTCCGTTACGGCGGCGTACAGGTTAGGCGAACAAAGCCCATATACGCCAACCGATGCTTCCAGCAGCATGAACAACCGGTACGAGCGCTTGACGCGATCTGCCAACCGTCCGAAGACCAGGCTGCCGATGACGAGACCAAGCATATAACAGGCGACGACGGTCGCTACAGCATGGACGGTATTGCCGAACATGAGCTGCATGTAACGGGACCATACCAACTGATAGACGATGCCGCTGAAGCCTGACAGGATAACCGCAGGCAGCAGATGCTTGCTGTAACTCATCTCTCTCCTCCAGTTCACAGGAAATCTCCCGCTCTTTACGGCTCATCGCAGCATAGGCTCCATACGTCGACAGCCCGTCAGTCCAACCAACGGAAGTCCGGATGTCCCTATCATCAGAAACAGCACGTAGGGGAAGCCCGCCAGCCTGATAAACTGCAGCTTCCCCGTCAGCTGCTCCGATCAACCTTCAGCCCCATCTGCCAGCGCCATCCGGGCATGGGGAAGCGACCAGCCGTTCAGCCTGACCAAAGATCGCATCCCCATGAGCCTCACGGCTCTTAACCATCAGCCCAGTCGGCCAGCACCATCTGGGCGATGGCAGCCAGCACGCGAATGTTGATCTCGCCCTCGTCGAACAGGTCGGCAACCGCTACCTGCTCCCACTCCGGATCGTTCGAGGTCGTGCCGAAGTACTTCGCGAGGATCGACAGATCTCGAATCGTGATCTGTGTCTGACCTGGGACGAGCGTGATCAGCTGCTGCATGAAGTGCTCAAGCGCCGCCGACAGTTCCACCGTCGCTTGATCGACTGCTTGCTGCGTCGCATACGGGTTGTCGCGCACAGCTTCAGCCGCAGCGAGAGCTTGTGCCAATGCCGCCTTCGAGCCGCTGCGATATTGTCCGAGCTTTGTGCCTTCGACGGCTTCCTCCAGTTGCTCCGACACCTCTTCGATCTTCGCGATCAGCGCAGATTTGTCGGCTTCCGCCGGCGGCTCCTCGATCACGGAATCGAGGAAGGCGTCCACCGCCGCGTTCAGCGCTTGCACCGCTGCGTCGATCTCGGACTGCGTCGCAGCTCCGTCGTCGCGCACCTGGATCGCGCTCTGGATCGCCGCCAGCAGTGCCGCCTTGGCACCCGGCGGATATTGTCCCGGACTTGTGCCTTCTACCGCGGCATCATGGATGCCTTGCGCGCGAATGATCGCTTCGATCAGCGCTGTCCTGTCTGCCGTTCTGATCTCAAACACATGCTCGGCATTCGACAGATCCGCTTCAGTTACATCGCCTTCCAGTGAGACGTCGAACTTCGCGATGCGGATGTACGACTCCCCGGAAGCTGCATCCGCCCGAACCTTGCCGCTCACGCGGAAGAGATCTCCTGCGCTTCCGATCGCGTGATCAATCCCGGCACTTGCCATCAGGATGCGAATCTGGCCTTCCGCCTCCCTGACCCTCGTTCCAAGAACATGCAGATGCTCCCGGAGCGACTGGATCGCCGATTCCGCCAGCTGGGTGAAGCCGCCGTCCTCAACCGTCTCGAAGGTCACCTTCGCCGGATCGTACTCCAGAACCACATCCATGACGGTGAAGGCTCTCGCCACCTCGGACACACCGACCGTCACATCCAGCGATTGGCCTGCTCCCACGCTCTCTGCAGCCGTCACATAAGCAACCGTCTGCTCAGGAATCGGCACCGGTTCATCCGCCTTCGACTGCAGGGCGTAGACGTTCAAGTCATCCAACCAGGTCGTCCATGAAGTGGTTTGGCCGGACGCTCTGGTCAGAACGAGCTGGAACTTGCCCACGTTATCCAGATAGGTTGTATTGGCATCGAACGGAATCCCCTTCACCTCCGCCCGTTGCTCCGGATGGTCGAGACTTGCCAGCGACAGATCGATCTTCCTCGCCTCGAAGTCCAGCGCCACCCGCACCTGGTACAACGTATTCGGGGCATTCAGTCCACTTCCCGCAGGCGTTCCTGTTATCGTCGTGTTCGAGGCGTTGCCTCCCGTGCCATACACCATCTCTTGTCCTTGCGTATATTGCAGCGTCACATATCGATTGCCGTTGCTGTCCTCGATGCTGAGTTGAGCGCCAGGCGAGTTGCCCGGGCTGCCCACATGCCACTTGAAATCGATGACGACCAGCTCGCTTGTGATCGGCGGGTCGAATCCCTTCTGGCTGCTGCGCACGCCGGTTCCGCCGCCGCTGAAGCGGAGCACCTGGTTGCCTCCGTTATCGTAGATCGTTCCGCCGAGACCGCCGCTGCCGCCTGCAGTACCCGTCTGCACGCCCCAGGTGAAGCCTGGCGTCTGATTGTCGAAGCTTTCGCTGATGATCGGCACGTAGACAGTCGTCGATGCCGAGAAACGGCTGTCCGCCGTGCGCACCGTGATCTTCGCCTCACCCGGCTGCTTCGCTGTAACGATACCGTAGGAATCGACGGAAGCCACCTCCGGCTTGTCGGATGACCAGATCAGTTCAGCAGAGGTCACACCCGACGGAAGCTCAGGAATGAGCTGCAGCACCGGCGGGCTTGGGAGCGGATTGGTGCTCGAGAAATAATCCGAAGCGATATAGAACGACTCCTGCCAATTCGGCTCCAGTTCCGCATCCTGAAGATCGACGATCAGCTGTTCGGATGGGAAGGATTCGCCGATCAGCGTCACTTCGCCCATCTCCATCACCGTAGTGACATAATAGGTAAGCTTGGACGCTTCCAGACCTGAGATCGTATCTTCATAGGAGGTACTGGTCACCGTCGCATGAAGCACGTAGTCGGAATCGTCAACAGCCCGGTAGATGTTGTAGCGCATCGCTCCATTCACCGGTGTCCAGCCGATGATCACCTTCTCCTCGTTCTTCGCATACAGCATGACATCACTCGGCGCCGGCGGGATCGGAATCACTTCGATCGCATTGATGAGGCCGCTGAACCAGATGTTCAATTGACCGTCCGTCAACCGAACTTTGTAAGTGCGCTCCGCATACTCGCCTGAATCCCCGATCACAGGCTGCATGGCTTCTCCTTCCATGCGGATCTCCGTCTGTACCGGATTCGCCCCATCGCCAGCAATCACGGTCACATCATAGTCTCCATTCACCAGATCGATGCTGAATGTAGCCGAGTCGCTGGTGATGTAGTCCCTGAGCAGATCATCGGACACGGACGGATCATCCGCAGCCTGCACGACATCCCCTTCACCAAAGCCAAACTGCCAGGTTGGCGTGTACACCGTGGCGTCCGACACGCGCACATAACCCGTAGCCAGCGGACTGTCAGCCATGCCGAAGTCATAGTTCGCATTCGCATCCGGCGATTTCCATTCGCCGCCGCTTCCGCCGTTGCCGTACACCTTGAACTCGTACATGCTGGCCCATCCGGCCTCCATCGCGGTGATCGTGATGCGGACGAATCTGGCCTGAACGTCAACCTCATGCCGCACGGTTGCCTGTCGTTCCGTATTGTCCCTGGCGTCTACCACCATCGTCCAGTTGCGGTCATCCGTCGATACCTCGATGTAGTACTGGTAATAGGCTTCCGAACGGTACCAGTCGATCTGCAGTTCCGTCAGATCGTAGATATCCTGCAGGTCCACCTTCCACCACTGGTTGGCTGATCCGTTGCCGGCTGCCCAGCGGCTCGTCGGTCCACCGTCATTGGCCTTGTCCGCCGTATTGCCGCGGCTTACCTCTTCGCTGCTCGCCTTTGCCGGCTTGCCGGATGACAGCACCCTTGGCTTCGGCGTCTTCGGCGGGCGCACATCCGGACCGTACTCCGGAAGTTCATCCGGCAGTTCCACCGTGCTGGCCGCACGGAACTCCGTCGTCAGTCCGTCCACCACCTCAAATCGCGTCGAAGTGAGCGTGATCGTCGCTGGTACCAGACCGTCCCGCTTCGCCGTAAGTGTGAACTCGCCTGCCTCTCGCGTGGAGCGGACGATGACCCGGTTCACTCCCGCTTCTGTATCGATGTAGTCCTTGAAGGTGCTGTATTGCTTGCCCGAATTATAGCCGCCGAGGAATCGTCCCGGGCCGCTGTATTCGAAGTCGATGCGCGCCTGATCGGTAGGCACGCGGCGACCCTGCTCGTCAACGACCTCGACCTCGATGATGACCGGGTCGGTGCCATCCGCCACCCAACCGCCTGGGCCGACGATCGGCGTGAGCTTGATCGCATACGGTTCGCCAGCCGTTTCCTTGACCGTTTCCACTATCTTAATGCCGTTCTCGTCATAGCCGACAGCCCGGATCTCGCCAGGCTCCCACGCGACATCAGGGAAGGCAAACACAAACTCCGTCTGATAGGTCTGATTGCGGCTCTCCACGTACACGTTCTTCGGTTCCGTCACCGTCCCTTGCGATACGCCGTTGACGAACAGTTCTACCGACTTCACATGATTCGCGATGACGTACATATCCTTCACCGTTCCTGCCGGGTACGTCCAGTGACCGACGATATGGATGGCAGGATCAGGACTTTGCATCACCTGGAACGCATAGAAGGACTCCTTCGGGATGCGCAGCGCATCCACCCTTCCGCTCAGCCGCGCCGTCTCCGTCAGATAGTTGCGCCCGTGTTGATTGGAGTCCGCCCAGGTCAGCGCCGCTTGACCGGAGTACATCTCATTGCTCGTGTCCGGTCCCTGGATGCGATCCTTGTAGTATTCGTAGAAGTTGACTGCGGATGAGATGACGGCAAATTCTTCAGACTGATACGTCCATGTGGAGGAAGGATCATGAATGTAGCCGAAGTCCGGCGGTGAGTAGTTGTCCCAGACGCGTCGCGGCGCCTCATCGCGCGTATATTCCGTCTCGATGATCGGCACCTGGTCTCGCGCATAGTCGGTGTAGTGGCGGTTCAGCATCGTGCCGACATACTCCGCCTGATCCACCGCCGCCGGCGCAGACAAGCCGCGCGATCCGATGGCCCGCATGCCGTACGGGTCCAGTTGCTCCTTAAGCGCCCGCATCTCCGCCATATGCTCCGGCGAGATGTTGTTGTTGCCCGCTTCCCAGAAGAGGATGCTCGGATGGTTGCGGAAATAAATGATCGTGTCGCGCATCACCTCGACGCGCTGCTGCCATTGTCTGCCCGTCACGTCGCTCTCGCTGTCGCCGGCAGGATGCACCGCTACGATGCCGTATTTGTCCGTCATCTCCACGGAATTTGGCGTCGGCGAGATATGCATCCAGCGCACGAGGTTCGCATTGCTCTCGACCATCAGCTCACCGTCATAGTCGGAGATCCATTGCGGAGTTGCTGCGCCGAGCAGCGCCCATTCGTTGGTCGATCTTTGCGCGTACCCAGACAGATAGACCAGCTCGTTGTTGATGTAGATGCCGCCGGTGTCGAATCCGCCCAGGAACTCCACCTTGCGGAAGCCGGTGGTGATCGGGTATACGTCCACCACGTCGCTGCCCTCGCGCAGGATATTGTAGACGGTATAGAGATACGGGTAGCCCGGCTGCCAGAAATGCACGTCTTCCATCACGTCAGACGCCTTGAGCACTCGCGTCTCTCCGGCCTCCAGTACTGCCGTGTCTCCGGCAATGGTCTTGACCGCCCGTCCATCCATGTCGACGATAACCGTGTCCAGGCTGATCGTTCTCGTGGATGCGCTTTCATTTCGGACCTCGGATTCAATGTTGATCCTGGCGGTCCGGTTATCCGTCGAGATCTCGCTCGGATAGACATAGGTTCCGTAAGTTTGCAGATTGCTGTACAGAGGCAGTGTAAAATACACGTCACTCATCACATACAGCTTCACATCCCGCGTCAGTCCGCCGTACACCGGGTTGAAGCCTCTGCCGTTCCACTGGAAGGAGACGCCGGTTCCGGTTTCGGCGACAGCGGTGTTGTCGTTTTTCACCGCGATGACATTGCCCTCATCCCCGAAGTTGACGTAACTGGTGAGGTCGAATCCAAACGGCGTCACCCCGGCCTCATATCTCCCGACGAATTGGCCGTTTACATACACGTAAGCCGCTTGCCGGATGCCCTCAAACTCGATGAACACCTTCTTGCCCGCAAGCTGTTCATCCAGTTTGAAATGCTTGCGGTACCAGACGATGCCCCGCCATACTGAGGCTTCTCCGTCATGCGTGATCCATTCGTCGAACGAATCCACGTCATTGAACGTATGCGGCACGCTGACCACTTCCCAGCTCGTATCATCGAAGTCCACCGCTTCCGCCCCCGGGACATCCCCCTTGTGAAAACGCCAGTCCATGTTCATGTTGTACACGATCCGGCTCTCGGGCGGGACATAGGCGTCCCCAGCCTGCGTATCCACCGCCGAAGCTGTCACAACCGGCGCTTCGAAGGCCATCGCGCTGCTCACAGGAAACAATCCCAGCACAAGCGCCAGGATCGTCACGACAGCTGCGTATTTGGTTGTCTTGCGAGTCAACATCATTTCCCTCCTTAACGATACAGTGTTTTGTGCGATCAGCCGCTCTTCCCCCGTCGGCTCGTCCTGCTCACTCCTTTCCCGTTCAGGCGATCCTTGAGGATGCCTGGCCTGGTCTTTCTCCCCTTCTCGTTTCTCTGCCGCCTATCCCGACGCGTTGCTCTCTCGCCCTTCACTCCTTTCGCTCCCGTTTTCGCAGACATGCTTAATTATAGAACGACCCCGGATTAGCACTTAATTCAAAATTCAGACATCTTCTGGTAAAAAATCCGACTTTATCGATCCTCTCCGAATCTCCATTCCATCATCTCTGACGGCGTAAGTCCGGTCTGCTTCTTGAACACCCGGCTGAAATAATGCGGGTTGTTGCCGTACCCCAGCATCTCCGCCAATTCCAGCACCTTGACGTTCTCCGACCTGGCGATATAGTCGATCGCTCGCTGCACTCGCATCCTGGTCACATATTGAGAGAACGTAAGTCCGGTTTCCCGTTTGAACTGCTTGCCGATATAGTCCGCATTCATAAACAGGATCTCGCTGGCTACCCACTGCAGCGACAGTCTTGGATTGCCGATGTTGTCTTCTGCGATCTGCTTCATCCTGGCTGTGATCGAGTCATGGGGCTTTCGTGTTAACGGTTTGAAGTTGCGCAGACGCTCCTCGACCTTCCCGAGCAGAAAGTCCCTGAGCGAGTTATGCGTTTTCATTTTTTCCAATGCCGAAACTCCGTCGATGTAATCCTGCAATCTTTCCTGCGTGACGCCCGCCGCCAGCCTTACATAGAGAAAAATCACATACGCCCTGGCCGTCTGGACATCCATCCTGCGTTCAGCTGCACGTTCGAACCAGGTTTCGAGCATCGCCAGAATATCATGCCACTGTCCGGATCTTACCCACATATCCAACTGTACCGCGTCCAGTCCCAGATCGGAATAAGTCCTCACCTCATCGGCTTGCAGCACCTGAACCATCATATCCCCCCTTAGAATTGTGTTGGTCGAGTGGATAAAGCGAGTAAGCGTTCCTGATTCTGACATTAACATGATCGGTCAAGCTGTGAAATCGTAAATAATGATCATCATCTTCAGTTTTGATAGCGCATACATCAGGTGATCAAATCTAAACACAAGGGTCAAGAATGAAAAATCGGCGACTTTGCTAGCGGGATCAGGGCAAAAAGATGTCAATTCATGACTGCGGGAGGAAATTTTTGAAGAGTGAGTTCTCTGATATTTCCTCAGGTAAGACTTTTTTGCCGAAGGCGGTGTTGATGGCAAACTTGTAAAAGGTCCAATTTTTCGAAGATAGGATCATGACTTGACCAGAACTTCTCCATACAGCATAAAACGCGCGGAGCACAGCTCCACGCGTTGGACATCACTCAAACGAGCAAACTCCATTCGGCTCGAACATGTCCGTAAGCAGCCGATCACAGACAAGACTGACCAGCAAGTGACTGGATCATTCACTCACGCCAGCACCAATACACCATACGCCTCCAACTCTACGTCGCCAGTCAACTTCCGGTCGCTCAGCAGGTCAACGGCGGGCCGAAGCAGCCGCAACCTGGCGGGATGATCGGTGTAGTTGAGCACGAAGACGAAGGACTCGCCGGTGACCGGATGCCTTCTGTCCACCAGCTCCACTTCGGCAGGCGCCTCGACGAGATCACCTGCGGTCTTGGGCAAGTCAAACCTGGGCAGAAGCTTGCGCACGACAGCTTCCGTGAAGACCGCACCGTAATAATACACCTGTCCCAAGCCTAAGGTGTGGACGGTCAATGCGGGCTTGCCGGCATAATAGTCGGAGGCATATTCCGCAAGGATCTGCACGCGGTCAGATTCAACACGCAGGATGTCGTTGAAGCCAATCGCTCTGATCGCCTCTTCCGCGCGATTGCCGCTCTCCTCGCTTGGTCGCATCGCCTCTGCTCCTGCAGCTGTTCCACCAACATCCACAAGACTCCGATCAGCTGCTGATCCTGCTCTTTCATCTCCTGCCTCACTGGCATTCGCCTTAGGCCTTGCCCCGACTTCACCTGTACGGTCTGCCTCATCCGCCTGCCAGCGCAGGAATGGCGCGTCCGCATCCTTCAGCACTGCGGTGAAATCCTCGACCGTCACGCCGCAGAGAGGTGCTGCATAACCCGGCAGAGGCATCATCCGGCAATGCCCATGCTCGTCCTTGTACCCGGTACGTGCGCCGAACAGCAGGATACCGCCTGCTTCCACGAATTCCCGCAGCAGGTATGCCGTCGTCTCCGTCAGTATAGCCGGATGCGGATAGACCAGCACACGATAGCGCTGCAGATCGGCAAGCGAAGTGCGTTCGGTTAGCATGACCCGATCGACCGCCACATGTTCCCGTTGCAGCGCCTTGAACCAGGCTCTTATGCTGCGTACGGCAAGCGGGCCGTACCACTTGTCGAGCTCCCCATCCCATTCATTGTCATAGTCGCTTACGATGGCGATGCTCGCTTCACAGCGGCTTCCCGCCAGCCGCGTTGCGATGCGCTCCAACTCTTGTCCGACGCGCCTTGCTTCCTGCACCCGGCGGTTCGGTTGATTGTGGTAATCATTGATCCCATGCCAATAGATCTCCGTGCCGAATGTTGCCGTACGCCAGCGGAAATAAAGCACCATATCCGCTCCATGCGCGATCGATTGATACGTCCATAGCCGCATCTGCCCCGGCTTCGGCGACGGCATCACAAACGAGTTCGCCCAGCCTCCCGGTCCGGATTGCTGCTCCATCACACAGAAGTTCGGCGAGATCGAGCGAACCTGGCTTAAGCTTAAGCTCGACATCCGGTCGAGGAACGGCTCAGGTCCCTCATCAGGATGAAGGTACGCAAACAGCGGATAAGAATCATACGAATAGAAATCCAGCACTTCCTCCGTCAGACGATGATTGTCCAGATGCCCGAACATGCCATTCGTCGTGATGAAATGCCTCGAACCAACAACCTCGCGCAGGATGTCCGCCTGTAACCGTACGAATGTGATGGCGCTGTGCGAGATGAACCGCTTCTCATCCAGGGCTTGGTGCGGATTGGTCGCGTTCTGGGGCGTCGGCAAGGTCAGATGCACCTGCTCCCAATCCGTATAGGTCTGGTTCCAGAACACTGTTCCCCATGTCTGATTCAAAGCTTGCAGAGTGCCATACCTATGGCGCAGCCATTCTCGAAACGCCGCGTGATCCGCAGCCGAATAGAACACATTGATCTCGCAGTTCAACTCATTGTCGATCTGCCAGCCGATGACCGCCGGATGATCCTTGAAATGCTCGGCTATTTTCCTCACGATGCGGGCGCAGAACTGCTGGTAAACTTCGCTGTTGTAGTTGTAATGCCGCCGCATGCCGTGGTGGTAGAGGATTCCCTCCTTGGAGACATTCAGCACCTCCGGATATTGAGTCGTCAGCCAGACAGGCGGTGTTGCAGTCGGAGTCCCGAGGATCACCTTCAGTCCGTGGCGGTGTGCAGCATCGAGCGCCCGATCGAACAGATCGAACTGAAAGACGCCTTCCTCCGGCTCCATGATCGTCCACGCAAATTCCGCCATCCGCACCACCGAGAACCCCATCTCCCGCATGAGCCGGAAATCATCGTTCCACAGATGCTCATCCCAATGTTCCGGATAATAGCATACGCCCAACTTGATCCTGTCCGTTTGCAGCGATTTCATCTCCAGCAACCTCCAAACCATATTGGTATAACAAGATATTGCGGTTGTGATTTCCACTATGATCATTTTAATTGAAGTGTCAGATAGACATATACCAGGATATTGCGTTATGCTTGCAGTATATTGCGAAGTTGCAGCAGATGGGAAGGCAGCAATGTCGGCATCGCCACAGCTTGCGGGCTGTGCCTTAACGGTTGCTGTACAACCCTATCGAACGGACACCAGGGACACAATGCTGCCTATGAAGACCAGTCTCCATTTCTAACGGACATCAGTGACTCTATTCGGTCCAAATCGGTCGATTTCAAGCTCAAAAATGTCAAATAACGTCTCTCTGTCCGTTAGATTTTCAAAAGGCGCAAATAGGACCATATAGTGTCATCTGTGTCCGTTAGCCGACCGCAGGCGGCCAACAGACCATCCCCCGATCACAACCTGCGGGGCATCCATCCGGCTAACCGCCGAAATCAGTCTCTTCACCCGTGAAGGAGGCCTAACATGTGGGAATATTACACTTTGCCCCTGCCAGGAGGCATCCATTATCCCTGCTATCCGGAATCCTGCGGCCGCATCGCGAATGAACCGGAGCATCGAGTGAACCGGGCAGCAGGCATGCTGCAGGAATATAATCTGCACGTGGTCATCTCGGGACGCGGCTCCGTTGTCATCGGAGGTGTCAAGCAGGAGTTGACGGGCGGCTCGGGTTTTCTCTATGCCCCAGGCGCAGCGCAGATCTATGGCGCTGATCCTGCTGATCCGTGGGAAGTACGATGGGTTCATTTTACAGCGTATGGTATGGAGAAGCTTCTCGGCGGCCGAGGTCAAGGAGAAGCTTGGCTGCTTACCCTGGATCAGCAGCGTGGACATGTCGAATCAGCATTGGACAGGCTGACCCAATTATCCGCGGCGTATGAGAAAGCGCTCGAACCCCTGCTGTCCGCTGCGCTGTACGAAGCAATTGTGGCCCTGATGCATGAAGCCCAGCCGCGGCGCGGACAGGTTCAGAGCAGCGTGCGTGCGAAGATGTATGAGGTCGCAGACTTTATTCGCACGCATTGCCAAGACAGGTTGACGCTCAAGGAGATCGCCGATTGGTCGGGGTACAGCCCCTACCATCTGGTTCGCATCTTTCGTGAGACGATCGGCAAGCCGCCCATGCAATATCTGACCGAATGCCGCATTCTAATGGCCAAGAGCATGCTCCTCTCCACCGGATATTCCGTGGAGCGCATCGCCTATGAAGTCGGTTTTGGCCAGAGCAGCTATTTTATCGGCACATTTCGCAAGCTGGTCGGTGTCACTCCCGTGCAATTCCGGCAATTGTACGGGTGATCGCTATATATTAAGTAAAAAGGGGCTGTCCAAAAAGTCTGTGTTTGTTGCCTGACAGCGAAAAGAAATGCCCGAAAATGCCTGATATAAAGGCATCTTCGGGCTTATCTTCGTCCGGCGTCAGGATCAACTTCCACTTATCGGACAGCCCCTTGTCACATAAGCGGCGGTTAGCCCTTCCTACACGATGCCGAGCTTCTTCCACAGCCGCCAGGACTGGTCGTCGTACAGCAGACGCACCTTGTCCGGCGCGCGTCCCTCTTCGTCGAACAGGACCAGCGTGTTCTTCTCCTTCAACCACGCGATCGGCAGCTTGTAGTCCTCCTGCGGTCCGATCTGCCAGTACCGCCCGAGGTTGATGCCGTTCAGCCAGAGCGAACCTTTGCTCATGCCCGTCAGCCGCAGCTTCAGCTTCACGCGCTGCGACTCTGGCACTTCCGGCATCGTAAACTCGCAGACATGCCAAGCCGGTTGACGACCGCCTGCCGCATATTCCCGACCGGCCTGCGGCACGCCATCCTCGATCCCGCACATCCGCCAATTGCTAAGCGCTGTCCCGGAGTGGCAGGTGATCAATTCCAGCCTTCTGACCGGCGAAGCCGCAAATGGCATCTCGATGACATTATTTCCCTGAACTACATAATCCGATATGTCCACGGTACCATTCCTGAACCAGTTGCGATATCCATCCATCGGCACGAGCTTGCCATTAACCCGCAGGGGAACGGCCAGCGCTCCGACCAATATCGCCTTGTCGTGACCGGCGAGGCGGAAGGTGCGCGTCAGCACCGCTTCACTGCCCAGATCGCTGTTCACCTGATCCAGGTGAATCGTCCGACCATCGTGCTGCCAACCTTGTCTCAGATCCAGCACGGCACCGTCCAGGTAGCATGTATCGTACAGCCCCTTCGGTTCCCCCAGGAACGGAGAGAAATTCAATCTTCCCATGTTCTGCACGAGGATTTGCACCACATTTGCTCCTTGCTGCAAATGGATCAGAGCTGCGGATGATCCCACCTCGCGAACCAGGGCTGCTTCCTGCCCGTTGACATAGATGCGCGCCGTATCCTGCAATTTCGGGAGTACGAGCGTGGTGGTGCGGTCCGACTCGCTGACGACAGTGCTCGAGTAAACCAGATATCCATACGGCTGGGAGAAACTGGAGAAGTCCAGCGGCTTGTCGACTTCAACCCCTTTGATGCCCGTCAGATCGTATACACTCGACTTCCAACCTGCCAGTTTCGGCACATCATGAACTGGAGCCAGCGCTGTAGATGGCTGCTGCTGATCATCCGCATCGCTTCGAGGGCCGAAACCTGCGATGGATGTGAGTCGACCGCAAGAAACCCCCGAACTTGCCTCCTGCACTCCCCATATCTCACCGTCTGCATCTATATCGAGATCAAGACAGCCGCTGATCCAGCGCCCATCCCCTAACCGCCAGGTTGCATTCATCTGCTCTGTTGACAGGACGACGAAACGAAGTCGCTTGTCACCGATCAGAAGCTCGATTATCTGCGGCTCCTCGAAGTGATAGACATCCAGCACCAACGTTTTCCGATCATCCCGATATTCATAGAGAAGCGATTGCTCAGCACCGTAACGGATCGGAGCGTCGGCATTCAGCTCCACATAGGTTCGCCGGCCTTTCGGGGCATGGACGATCACCGTATGTACTTCATCTGCGGGTTCATTGCAGGCGATCATCGCCCCGCTTGTCAAGCGCACACCTGCGAACAATTCCAGACGATCCAGCACCGGAACGATCTCTCCCGGACCTGCCATAACCGGCAAAGTCCGACCGTCTTCCAGGGTCAGGTGGAATGTATCCCGTTCGTTCTTCAAGCTCTCGACGAACAGCAGCTTCTGTTCGCCATGCCGTCTCGCCCGGAGCTTCGCACCCGCCGTGCATCGGATGTCG
>Ga0207747_1000711_pt1 | contig 32160 bp, 39 predicted proteins | sample HigsolmetaGSP11D_FD_184839 | JGI IMG/M metagenome (GOLD analysis project Ga0207747, IMG submission 184839) | High solid enriched microbial communities from the Joint BioEnergy Institute, USA - SP1-1-D (SPAdes) | ecosystem: Engineered > Bioreactor > SSF (Solid state fermentation) > Aerobic >...
TCATTGAACAACACAACCGCGCCCAAGTTTCTCGCTTCATCGCTTGCAGCCAAAATGATGGCTTGACGCAAGTTGGAAAAGGCATCCGTTCCAATCGTGGCCGGGCTTCGTTGGGCGCCTGTCACCACCACCGGCCGCCCGTCACCAATTGTCAAATCCAAGAAATACGCCGTTTCCTCCAGCGTATCCGTTCCGTGGGTCACGACCACTCCCGCCACTTCTTGATCCTCAAAAACTTGTTCAATTTTTTGTTTTAACTGAATTAAATGGTCAAAGGTCATTTCATTGCTTGGCAAATGGAATAGGGTTTCTACCTTCAATTCAATATGTGATGGCAGCACACATTGTTTGGACAAATCTTCCCCCGTCAACATGCCGGATGTGAGGAGCCCCGTTTCCGGATTCACGCCGCTAGCAATCGTGCCGCCCGTACTGATCAAAACTACTTTCTTTTTCATTATTTGCACTCCTAAACTCTCAGTTTATAAACGTTCATTTATCAAAATAAACCATTGTTACAAGAACTTCAACTGTCGCACGTCCAAAGAAAAACCCCCGGCAGCTGCCAAGGGAGTTAATTCAAATCAAAGTGCATTTTTTCTCCGGGTTTAAAATGCAAAAAAGAGCGAATGGCAACACTCCATGGTCTTCTCCACCCGCTCTTTTTCTACCAGTCCCTATCTCTATCCTTCCAAAATCAATTTTTCCAATTCCAACGGCTCGATGTATTCGCCATTTTTGTAGGCGCGCATGTTGCCGCCGGAAATTTCGTCAATCAACATGATTTCATTCGTTTCTTTATCTCGGCCGAATTCGAATTTAATATCGTAAAGTTCGATGCCTTTTTTCGCCAATTCTTCTTTTACAATGCCGGCGATTTTTTGTGTAAGCTCTTTTAGCACTTTATATTCCGCTTTGGATAAAATGCCAAGCATGTCCAACGCATCTTCGCTGATTGGCGGGTCTTCCCGTTCATCGTCTTTGATTGTCACTTCCACAAAGGCATCAAGAGGTTGCCCTTCTGTTGCATAAAGGCCGTAGCGGCGCAAGAAGCTCCCCACTGCGCGGAAGCGGCAAATCACTTCCAAGCCTTTGCCGAAAGTTTCCGCCGGTTTCACTTTCATCGTCTTTTTATCGATATCCGCTTCAATAAAATGCGTTGGGATGCCTTTTTCATTAAGCAATTCGAAAAAATATTTCGTCAATTTCAATCCTGCAAGTCCGGCACCTTTAATTGTCAATCCCACCGTGTTGGCACCTGGGTCAAATACCCCGTCAACGCCTGTTACGTCATCTTTGAATTCCAATAAATAGTTGCCATCTTCCAATTCGTAAACATTTTTCGTTTTACCAGTGTAAATGTGCTTCATGTCAAGTCTCCTTCTTCTTTTAGCCTTTTCATCGATAGAACTGATGCTGTCTTTATAATAAATCAAACAAAGTTTATCGGACAAGAGGGCCTCTTTTATTAATTACAATTTCTTCATTATTATAGGGATGAGGCCGATGAATCTAAAAGCGGCTGTCTTGTGACATACACCGTTTTACCGCCGTGGATCAAATAAAAAGACTACCCGGAAAGTTCCTTCTCTACGGATAGCCTGCTTTGCTGACATTATTATTTATCTTCTCTCAACAAATACTGATTTCCATCTTGGTCATAGAAAGTGAACATCGAACCATAAGGAAATTTTTGGAGTTCATCCACCTTTACACCATTATTTTTCAACCGCTCATACGCCTCTTCAATGTTCGGTGTGCTGAAAAGGAGGGTTGGATGAGCGACATTTTCCGGTTTTTGTTTCTTCATCAATGCTTTTGAGTATAGCACCAATGTCGCAAAATCATTTTCAGGCCCCACCTCAATCCACGCCATCCCAGGCCCCATCGGCTGTTCGAATTTCAATACAAACCCTACTTTGTTAATCCAAAAATCTTTTGCCTGTTCCTGATCTTCAACATAGATTGTGATTTTTCCAATTTTGATCATCGGGATTCTCCTTTTACGGTTTTTCATTTTCATTATGCCATAAAAAAAGATTGGCTAAGTATTTCGGTCAAACTGAATATTTTCCTATAAATCTGGATTTTTTCTCCTATATAATATAACCATGATCAGATTCCAGGTTATAATATATATAAAGAAATCAATGAGGAGGCTATCATGGAAAACGAATATGTTGTTGGTTGGGGCACTTTGGCGTTGATCAATGCAGGGCTTGCCCAAGGAAAAAACCGCTCCGGATTGAACTGGTTCTTGATTTCACTTTTATTGGGACCATTGGCCACATTGCTTTTATTGTTTGCAGAAAAGAGATAAATTTTTCAAAAGACGATGATTTGTAACTCAACAGTAGTATCTTTTGGTAATCATATTTTACTATTCACAAATAGGTATAATCTGGGCTTATCTCCCTATTTTTTTATGTCGAAAAATGGAAATCTATTTACATTAAATAGTAGTATTTCCTATATTGCTGAACATACTCTCTGCTAGTATCTTTATTTTTAAGTATATGGATACGCTTCCATGTACGAAATTCAAACAAAGGGGGATTATTATTGAAAGCTGCAGTTGTATCAAAAGAAAAAACGGTGAGTGTGGTGGACAAACAATTACGTCCGCTTAAACATGGTGAAGCTTTGGTGCAGATGGAATATTGCGGAGTTTGCCACACAGATTTGCATGTGAAAAACGGGGATTTTGGGGATGTCACAGGTGTTGTTCTTGGCCATGAAGGCGTTGGAAAAGTCGTTGAAGTGGCTGAAGGGGTCACTTCCTTAAAAGTCGGCGACCGGGTAGCCATTCCTTGGTTATACGAAAGCTGTGGCCATTGCGAATATTGCACAACGGGAAGAGAAACGTTGTGCCGGAATGTAAAAAATGCCGGCTATACGGTTGACGGAGCCATGGCGGAACAAGCGATCGTGGTTGCCGATTATGTGGTAAAAGTGCCTGACAACTTGGATCCGGCGGCTGCCACTTCCATTACATGCGCCGGAGTGACAACATATAAAGCGGTAAAAGTGTCGGATATCCGGCCTGGGCAATGGATTGGCGTATTTGGCATTGGCGGTTTAGGAAGCCTGGCTGTCCAATATGCAAAAAATGTATTTGGCGCAAGAGTAGTCGCATTCGATATCAATGACGATAAATTGGCCTTTGCAAAAGAAGTGGGAGCAGATGTCACGGTGAATTCGTTAAAAGAAAATCCGAAAGAAAAAGTCCTTGAAATCACAGATGGCAAAGGATTGGACGCTTGCGTTGTGACAGCCGTGGCGAAAGCGCCATTCAACCAGGCTGTAGATGTCGTGAAAGCAGGAGCCCGGGTTGTTGCAGTCGGTTTGCCTGTTGATAAAATGGATCTTGATATCCCTCGCCTTGTGCTGGACGGCATTCAAGTGGTCGGTTCCCTCGTCGGCACCCGCCAAGATTTGAAAGAAGCGTTCCAATTTGCAGCTGAAGGAAAAGTAGTACCTAGAGTAACCCTCCGAAAACTTGAAGAAATCAATGATATCATGGAAGAAATGGAGCAAGGAAAGTTCACTGGTCGAATGGTGATCGACTTTACGAACTAAAAAATAAAAGGAAGGAGCAGTCTCTTTTGGACATGCTCCTTTTTAAAATTGCGAAGAATTTGGAGGGCAGAAGATGGATAATTGTTTGCCTCTTTGATTGGCGAATATGTTCGTTGAATTGCCGATTATCCTTGCCCAGTTGGCGATTATTTCTCCCAACGCGGCGATTATCAGGTTCTGCAGAAGCGTTTTTGTTCCTTTGGCGATTATGTTCCTCTATTCGGCGATTATCCTTGCCCGGTTGGCGATTATTTTTCCCAACGCGGCGATTATCGGCACTTCGCAAGTTTCTATAGAAGTCCTTTTTTTGGCCCCTACACGCCCCTCTTATTCCCCCACACAAGGGTATGCAATTGCGGCAGCACTTTCACATTTTTCAATTCCTCATCGGCCATCACCGTATCAATCAGCGCTTCATATTTCTTCAACAAATGATGAACAAGCTTCGTTTGATCCGTCGTTGCAATATCGTCATTTCCTACCTGCAAGAAAAAGGGAACGCCCGGATAGCGCAAGTGCACTTCCTTGGCAAACCCGTAGTCTTTCTCATCAAACACAACCACTTTCAGAGAAATTTGTTGGCTCCCCTTTCGATTTTCAAGCTTCTCCAAAATTTCCGTAAGCACCGTAAAATCCGTTTTCATCCCGGAACTTGGCGGCTTTGGGGAAATCGTCAATTGATCCACCTCGTACAGCCAATCCTGCCATCTGCTTCCCTGGGTTTCGACGCCGATTTGGATTCCATTCTCCTTTAAAATCCGCACCAAATGTTCCAAATGCCGAATTAACGCCGGGTTCCCACCGGAAATCGTGACGAAAGAAAATCCATTCCCACCAAGCCGTTTCAACTCTTTCCATATCTCTTCCGCTGTCATTTGCTTAATCAAACTTTTGCCGCTGCCATCCCAAGTAAAGGCAGAATCGCACCAGGAACAGGAATAGTCACAGCCTGCCGTGCGGACAAACATCGTCTTTTGCCCGATGACCATGCCTTCCCCTTGAATGGTGGGTCCAAATATCTCGATGACGGGGATTTTACTCACCTTCCATCCACTCCCGTCTTGCTTCCGCATAGCTTGTCGGCGTTTCATAAAGCCGGATGAATTCCACCCGCGCACCATCTATGCTTCTTTCCGCCAATGCTTCCGCCAACTTCTCGTAAATCCAGACGACCATATTTTCAGCCGTTGTATTCATCGGCGGCAACGTTTCATTTAAATAGCGGTGGTCCAAATAGATTTCTATTTTTTCCTTCCAAATTTCTTTGAGATCGGCAAAATCAATGACCAGTCCCCGATCGTCCGGATAGCCGCTGACGCCCATTACCACTTTGTACGTATGGCCGTGGAGATTTTTGCATTTCCCTTCATAGGCATGCAAATGATGGGCGGCATCAAAAGTAAACTCTTTCGATACAAGCACCCGTTTGGAATGATATTTCAATTGATCCCGCTGGATATCTTCCCCCAGCTTTTGCAGCTTATCGACAATCCGAAATTCAAGCATGGATAGACCCCTTTCTGGAACGCAAATATTCCTCAAGCCCTCTTCTTCTCAACTTGCATGCAGGGCATTCCCCGCAACCGTCCGCTTTTATGCCGTTATAGCAAGTCAAAGTTTTATTGCGCACAAAATCAAGGGCGCCCAATTTGTCGGCAAGCTCCCAAGTTTGGGCTTTCGTCAGCCACATAAGCGGCGTATGAATCACAAATGTATCATCCATGGCCAAATTCAACGTGACATTTAATGATTTGATAAAAATGTCCCGGCAATCCGGATAGCCGCTAAAGTCCGTTTGGCAAACACCTGTGACAATATGTTTCGCCCCCACTTGGCTTGCCACAACTCCTGCAAAAGAAAGGAACAGCAGATTGCGTCCTGGCACAAAAGTGTTCGGAAGCCCGCCATCCTCCCCCTCTTCCACTTGTATATCTTCCCGCGTCAACGCATTCGGCGCCAGTTGATTCAACAGCGACATATCCAGGATTTGGTGCTTTACCCCGAGTTCTTTTGCGATTTCCTTTGCGCACTCGATCTCCAATCGATGTCTTTGACCATAATCAAACGTCACAGCTTCCACTTCTTTAAACTGTTCTTTTGCCCAAAACAAACATGTCGTGCTGTCTTGTCCACCGCTGAATACGACGATTGCTTTCTCTTCTTTTAATATCATTAAAGACACTCCTTTATAAAGAAAAAAACAGCATCCTAAGAAGGAAATGCTGTTTTCTTCTTAGTTTTTTATAGAGGGTAGCTAAGAACCTCTGTTATTCAATTTATCGATTATCCACTTTTTCTGGATATAAATCATGATTCATTAAACGATAATTTGCCATTTCTTCATATTTCGTTCCAGGTCTGCCGTAGTTGCAGTATGGGTCGATGGAGATGCCTCCGCGCGGCGTGAATTTGCCCCATACTTCAATATATCTTGGGTCTAATAATTCAATTAAATCATTCATAATGATATTTACGCAGTCTTCATGAAAATCCCCATGGTTACGGAAACTGAATAAATATAACTTGAGGGATTTGCTTTCGACTAATTTTTTGTCTGGAATATAGGAAATATAAATCGTGGCAAAGTCCGGCTGGCCAGTAAGCGGACAAAGGCTTGTGAACTCAGGACAATTAAACTTCACAAAATAGTCCCGGTTAGAATGCAAATTATTCACCGCTTCCAACACTTCCGGCGCATACTTTGTTGGATAATTCGTTTTCTGATTTCCTAATAAGGTTAAATCTTTGAGACCATCTTCCAATTTGCGACTCGACATAAAAAAACCTCCTTGCAAAATGTTTCCCAACATTTACAAGAGAGGACACCCATAAATTCTATAAAACTCATGAAATTGGTTGTTTCATAGTTTTTTATAGAGGGTTAAGCTATGAACCTCTCCCGTGCTAGTCGGGCCAATTTAATAGTATAGAAGTTTGGAAAATGAGTCAACTTGTTTTTTGGGGTGATTTAGGAAAAAGAGGAGGTTGGAGATAAAAAATAAGCAGGTTCACGGGTGTGTACCTGAAGCATGGTTGGAAGAATTATGAATGTTTTTTGAGCTTGTCTATTTCTCTTTCATTACGAACAGCTTTCTGCCAAATATAGTCTTGGTCGGCTTTGATGGTATTGATGGCACGCATTAATTCGTCATAGCGCTCTTCGTTTTTCATTTCATATTCGTCTTGTCTTTCTTTTATTTCGCGGATTTCTGTTTTGATTTCTTTGATTTCTGCTTTGATTCCTTGGATTTCTGATTTCATTCCTTGAATTTCTGATTGAATGGCGCCAACAATTTGAATAAGCTGTGTTAACATTTCCTCTGTTTTTCCATTGCTCATATGATTTCACCCCCTATTATTTTTATATTTTGTCATGAAGAACTGTTTAAATCAAGGACTTATTACACCGTTGCCCCACCCTTAGATAAATATGCTTTGACCGCATAAGTTCCTTCCGAAGAAGTGGATTGGGCAATCAACTCGTCTTTAAACCGGCTCCAGTCAAAAAAAGCCAATATATACCGTAGCCAAAAATCCCGGCAAAAAGAAGAAACCAAAGAAGGAAAACAGTTAGAACTTTTTTCTTTACTTCGGGTTTTACTGCGGCAAGTTCCAGTGGCTATCCCTCCACAAATATAGTTTTAAATTAGAGTGACGCTAGATGCTGGAAGAAGTTTGAGTAAGATTTATTTTTATCCATATTGAAATAAAAAAAGCAAATTAGAAACTCGTTCCAATTCGCTTTAAATGAATTGCCATAATACTTCATTGAATTTATTCCGCTCTTCCCAGAAGGTTCCATGTCCACTATATTGAAATGGTACAATGATGGAGTTTGGAATGCGTTCACTTAGTTCATGCGCTTGGGCAAAGGGAATGACTTTATCATGAATTCCGTGGATGATTAAAGTAGGAACATGAATTTTCGATAAATCAGCATATAATTTTTCATCCCTTAATGTATTAATAATGGCAATCGTGGACCAGCTGGCCGCTTCCATGCCCATGTTCATAAACCAATCGGAAAATTCTTTCGTAATATATTGGAAGAAAAACCCGTCAATCACTTTTAGCATCATTTTCGCCCGGTCATTGTATGCTAGTTCAAGAAAGCTTTGGGCAGTCTCTTGCGTAAAACCGACCGGAGCCGCGCTGGCAACAAGAATTAATTTTGAAACTCCATAGCCATTGTGGCGGGACATATAGCGGATGGCAATAGCTCCTCCTGTCGAATGGCCAACTAAAGCAAAATGTTGAAGTTGCAGTGCTTTCACAACGGCCAACACATCATCGGCCAACCTGTTAAAATCGTAGCCTTCAAAGGGTTTATCCGACTTTCCGTACCCTCTCCAGTCAATGCCAATGCAGCGGTATCCGAGGGCCGGCAACACGTTAAACTGATATTCAAACTGTTTGTGATTTAAGGGCCAACCATGCAAAAAGACAATGGTTTTCTTGCCAAATGGATTAATATCTTCCACATACAATTTCACACCCGAATCCACAGGAACATAATAGCCCATGAATATCCTCCTCTCGGAATAGGATATTCAGTGCTGAAATGATTGGTGAAGTAAACCCGTTTAGCTCCGTAAAATTTTCTCCATGGCTTTTCCTTTTGCAAGTTCGTCAATTAGTTTATCTAAATAGCGAATTTCCCGCATCAAAGGTTCTTTAATATCCTCCACCCGCACGCCGCAAATAACGCCTTTAATAAGGGAACGGTTCAGATTTAATTGGGGAGCTTCTGCAAAAAACGTTTCAAAATCCACTTCTTTTTCTAGTTGTGCCTCCAACTCTTCTTGGCTATATCCCGTCAGCCAACGAATAATTTCATCCACTTCCTCTTTAGTGCGTCCTTTTTTCTCCGCTTTCTGAACATAAAGTGGATACACTCCAGAAAATTTCATCTTATATATTCGATTGTTTCTCATCATAAAACTCCTTTACTTAACAAATCATTCCTATTAAATACCCAAAAAGCGCAAGAGTTATTCCTCCGATGTAGGTAATGATGATGTACAAAAGGAAATTCTTTTTATTCTTTAAATAAAGCTGAGTGAGTTCTAATTTCATCGTGGAGAAAGTGGTAAATGCCCCTAAAAAACCTGTCCCAAAAAGCAAAGCAATCATTTCATTGGCTTTTGCCCCGGCGATCATCCCCAATAAGAACGATCCTAGCAGATTTACAATCAACGTTCCAATGGGCAAAGACGCTTTCTTATTGAATGCTTTACTCATGGCAAAACGGGAAATGGCTCCTATAAAGCCTCCGATTCCTACAAACAAAAAATTGACCCACATTTTATTTCCCCTCCTTAAATCCCAAGCGGCTCATGAACAATCCGCCCACTAGGCTTGCCAAAACATAAACTACCCCTACTAAAATATGTTGATTCTCAAAAAGTTGAATCGTTTCGACACTAAGTGTGGAAAAGGTTGTGAATGAACCAACAAAACCGGTGCTAATAGCGGTTGCAACGCTTGGAGATATAGAGATTTTTTTGAATAATGAAGTCGAAAGCCATGCCAATAAAAAACTGCCGGCAAGATTGGTAATAAGTGTGGCCCATGGAAATAAACTTCCCGTTAATAATGTTATGCCAATAAAATATCTCAACATGGCACCGCACGCACCTGCCATGCCCACATATAGATAAACCATTCGTTTTCCTCCTTCTCATAAAAAAACCCCTGCTGAAGACATGGATGTCCCATATCACCAGCAGGAGTCATCAGCCAACAATGGCGGTTAAAGGTGAACTCCATCACCTATTGTACGGAATTGGTAATTTACTTATAACATGATGGAATTTAATTTTCAACTATTTGATAAATTTTCAATATGGGATGAAGTGGGGATACGACCTCATTTAGTGCGGTTACTCCTCCCTTTAGTTCGGATACGGCCTCATTTAGTGCGTTTACTTCTCCCTTTGGTTCATATACTCCCTCATTTGGTGCGGTTACTTCCCACTTGGCAAAGATACTCCCTCATTTGGTGCGGTTACTTCCCACTTGGCAAAGATACTCCCTCTTAATCACCCTAGTTCATATACTCCCCCATTTAGTGCGGTTGCTTCTCACATTGTAAAGATGCTTCTTACTCCTCCCTTTGGTACGGGTCTAACGAATCCTCTAAATTTGTCTTTTCCCTCATTTCAGAATAAAATTATTAAGAATCTTCATAAAACTCTATCATTCTCACAAAAGGAGTGCGAAATATGAAAGCACAAGTGATACAAGGTTTTGGCGATCCATCCGTTTTTCAAATTCAAGAAATTCCTGCACCTGAAGTCATCCCAAGCCACGTTCTTATTGAAGTGAAAGCGACAAGCGTCAACCCAATTGATACAAAAGTGCGTTCAGGCTTCGTAAAAGGGGTTGCACCAGATTTTCCAGCAGTTTTACATGGAGATGTAGCTGGAATTGTACGGGCCGTTGGAGAAGGAGTGACAAAATTTCAAGTAGGGGATGAAGTATACGGCTGTGCCGGCGGATTTAAAGGAATGGCTGGCGGGGCATTGGCGGAATATATGCTAGCCGATGCAGATTTACTGGCCCATAAACCTAAAAATCTAACAATGGAAGAAGCCGCCGCTTTACCGCTCGTTGCCATTACTGCTTGGGAAGCATTATTTACTCGCGGCAACTTGACTTCTGGACATAATATCTTAATTCATGCTGCAGCTGGCGGTGTAGGCCATGTGGCAATTCAATTAGCTAAATGGGCTGGAGCAACAGTTTATACAACCGCCTCTTCCAAAGAAAAACTGGAAATTGGCCGACGCCTTGGTGCAGATGTAACAATCAATTACCTTGAAGAAAGCGTTCAAGAGTATGTACAAAAATATACAAATGATAAAGGGTTTGATATCGTATTTGATACTGTTGGAGGAGAAAATTTAGACCGTTCCTTTGAAGCAGCTGCGCCTCTTGGAACCGTGCTTGCCATTGCCGCCCGTTCTACCCATGACTTGACGCCGTTGCATTCAAAAGGATTAACCCTTCATGTCATATTCATGTTATTAAAAATGTTGGAAAAAGAATTACGAAAGGAATATGGACAAATTTTAGAAAAAGTTACAAATATCGTTGAGGAAGGTAAACTCCGCCCACTCCTTGATCCAAACATCTTTACTTTTGATGAAATCTCCAAAGCCCATGAACATTTAGAATCTGGAAAAGCCATTGGAAAAGTGGTTCTAGTAAATCAATGGTAAAAAAATAGCTCACAATCGTTGTTGAAGCAACGGGTTGTGAGCTTTATCTATAAGATATTAATTCATGACTTTATGCATAAACTCTTCCATTTTAACGCCTAATTTCGCTAATTTTTCCATCGTTTCACTAAAACTTTGGATAATGGATGCTTGTTCATTGGAAGCTTGATTAATTTGTTCCATATTGATTTTTAAGTTGGTTAAATTGGTATTAATGTTTTTTAGAGAGATTTCAATTTTTTCTGTTGCTTCTGACGTTTCCAAAGCCAGTTTTCGTACTTCTTGGGCAACGATATTGAAGCCTGCACCTTCTTGTCCTGCACGAGCTGCTTCGATGGATGCATTCAAACCAAGCAAATTCGTTTGACGGGAAATTCCTTTAATTAAATTTGTAATAGAATTTGATTTTTCAGCATCTTCTAGAGCTACTTGTGTTTGGTTATCAATTTCAGTGCTTGCAGCAGCCAATTCCTCTGCTTGTGAGGCTAAACTATGTACACTGTCTTGGAATTTTTTTATGATGCTAGCCATTTCATCCATATAACGTTGCAATTCAATTTCATTATCAATTGGTAACCCAATTGCCAACGCACCAACAACACGATTATTTTCATAGATTGGAAAAGAGAAGGCTTTAATCTGTACTCCATACACATCTTTTGGAATAATTACATCGGCATTTTTTCCACTAAAGGCTAGATAGACATTATCATCTCCCTGATTCACCTATTGTCCATCCACATATCCAGAATCTACACGCTTACCTGGCAAATATTTGAGGATTGTTTCCGTTTCTTTTTCAGCTACTGCTACAATCGCTTCACCTTTCAGCACTTTATGAATATAGGGTGCTGATTCAACAAGAGCTTCTAGAATTGTCGTTGTTATTAACTCCTTTAATAAAAAATAACTATATATTACTATCATACTAAATTTTCACAAATCTGTATTACCTCTTTTTTGCAAACAATTATATCTTTTATCTCTCTTTCTTCTTTTTCTATTATCCTTTTTGTCATTTTTTCTATGGATTCAAAATTAAAGCTATTCACTCATTTTTATTCCTATAAAAATTTACTCCTTTTTTCCTGATTCATCTTAATAACCATAAAAAGCGAGTTGGAAAACACGTAGTTTTCACAACTCGCTTCATATTATTAATAAAAATGATTTGGTTCTTGCGCTTGAACATCTGCTTTTGTCCGATGAACCGTACCGTGTGGATGATGCGGCGGTGCATAAATGGAATATAATTTTAACGGTCCTTTTCCAGTATTTACTACATTATGCCATGTTCCAGCAGGCACCATAATAGCGTAGTCCTCTTTCACTCTTCTACGATAATTCAAATTATTTGGATTTCTCCCCATCTCGACAATTCCTTCACCTTGTTCAATGCGTAAAAATTGATCCGTATGTGGATGTATTTCTAAACCAATATCTTCTCCTGGCTGAAGGCTCATCAATGTGACTTGCAAATGTTGCCCAGTCCATAAAGCTGTACGGTATGTTTTATTTTGCTCTGCAGCTTCTTCAATATCTACCACAAAAGGTGCAGGGCCACGGTCTTGCGTTGATGCAGACTCAAAATATGGATGAATCCACTCATGATTTCCACTTGGCTGCGTCCATGGTTGATAAAAATTTAAATCCGTATACATATTTTCAACAGGTCGATTCATATAATAGTTTGGATGATAAGGAGAGCCAAATGGGTAGGGATTATGAAAAAAATACATTGTCACATCCTTCCATCTTCTTATTATAAACACCTATTCTAGATATTATGAAAAGTTACTTCCATCCCCTAGGCATTCTTCACAGTTTCTTTAAATTCCATCACTCCAAAATTATATACCTTTCACACAACTGTTTTTTGTAGGAAAATAACCAAAAATTACTCCAAAGTAAAAATATAGGGGGGAATATATGAAAAAAATTAGAACGAAACTATTATTAATTTTTGGTATCCTACTGTTGCTCGTTATAGCAAGTTTCATTTTTTCAAACACTATCAATTCTATTCATTCGAATGAACAACAAATCAATCAGTACAAAGAAAGTTTATTCAACAGCTACAACAATCTGATTAAATCCCAAACGGAAAGCGCTGTTAAACTGCTTGAATATGCTTATCAACAATACGAATCGGGTGCGATGACGGAAGAAGAAGCAAAACAGCTTGGGCAGACCCTCATCAAACAATTGCGATATGGAGAGAACGGCTATTTTTGGATTCATCATACAGATGGAACTTTAATTGCCCATCCAGAACAATCGCAAAATGAAGGAAGCAATCAACTACATCTTCAAGATCCAGACGGTACATATGTAATTCGCCATTTAATCGAGGCAGCTACAAAAGGAGAAAATGATGGATTTACAGAATATTTAGGGGAAAAGCCTGGCGAAGAAGGAACATTCTTGATACGGGCATACTCCCAGTACTTTGAACCTTGGAACTATATTGTCAGCACAGGAAATTTCATTGATAATCTCGAAGCACAATTGGAAGCAAAAAAAGAAGAGCTGACTGATCAGCTAACGGAACAAATCGTCATCCAAATCTTTATTTTAACTTGCCTTGTGATGGTTTACTGTGAAGTGGCCTATTACTTCAGCGAACGGCTTTCAAAAAATATTCAAGCTATTGGCACCAATCTCCAAGAAATTGCCAATCAAAATTTAACTGTTGAACCTCTCCAACTTAAAACAAAAGATGAAGTTGGCCAATTAAGCCGCAATGTCAATTTTATGGTAGACCATATAAAATCGATCATTTCAAAAATTGCTTCAACGGCCCAATCTTTATACAATCACAGCAGTGAATTGTCCCACACTTCTAATGAAGTTTTTGAAAGCAGTGAACAAATTTCTGCTACCATGCAAAATATCGCTGAAGGCTCCGAATCACAAGCTCAACATATCTCCGAGTTAGCTCAAACCGTGGCAGACTTCAACAAAACGATGCGGGAAACGAACCAACGGGCAGAAGAAATTCATAAAGCTACTTACCAAATTGTAGAATTAACAAATAACGGCGATCAGCATATGAAGGCCTCTATTGAACAAATGAATAAAATCGATTATGTGATGAATCAATCTTTACAAAAAGTTAAAGATCTTGACAATCAAACTCGTGAAATTTCCATTCTCGTTTCCATCATAAAAGAAATTGCTGAGCAGACGAACCTGCTTGCATTAAATGCAGCCATTGAAGCAGCCCGTGCCGGCGAACAAGGGAAAGGTTTTGCTGTAGTGGCTGAAGAAGTGCGAAAACTGGCTGATCAAGTATCCAAATCGGTTCAAAATATTACCTCCATCGTCTCAACCATCCAACAAGAATCTACTGTCGTCATGAATTATTTGCGAGATGGCTATAATGAAGTAACTCGCGGCTCATCACAAATCTTGCAAACAGGAGAAATTTTCAGCAAAATTAACCATTCAATTGAACAGATGTCAGAAAACCTTAGCTTTATGTCCACTAGCATCCATGAAATGACCATGAGAAGCGATTCCATCAAATTTTCCATTGAAAATGTGGCAGCCATTACGGAAGAAACAACAGCTGGAATTGAACAAACAACCTCTACCCTTCAATTAACATCTTCAAGAATGAATGATATTGCTGAAAATGCAAAGGAATTAGAACATATTTCTGAAGAACTTAAAGAAATCGTGCAGCAATTTAAAATTTAATCTTTTTAGGGGGATCTAAACGAATTAGATGCCCCTTTTTCATTAAACAGAAAAGCTTTTTGTTATCTTAAAATAAAAATATCTACTTACTTTAAAGAAAATCTATAAACTTTCAAAGAAAATATATGTTTTTATAAAAAATATAATAAAATAATAGTATGATTCTTCTTAATATTGAGTCTTCTAAGAAACTATCATTAGAATTGTACTAATATTTAGATTCCCGTAATACGGTATAAGAAGGGAGATGATGTCATGTTTCAATTGCCAGCTGTGCAGTTTACAGAGGAACAGGAAGCCTTTCGTTTAGAAGTGCGAAATTTCCTGCAAGCGCATATTAAAAAAGGAACATTCACCCCTGCCTTAGATTCTTGGTTAAGCGGTGTGGATACCTCCTTTTCCAAACTAATTGGCGAAAAGGGCTGGATTGGACTGACTTGGCCAAAAAAATACGGAGGTCAAGAACGAAGCACCCTTGACCGGTATATTTTAACAGAAGAATTTTTAGCTGCTGGTGCACCTGTAGCAGCCCACTGGTTTGCAGACCGCCAGACAGGTCCTTTGCTTCTTCGTTACGGAACAGAAGAACAAAAACAATTTTTCCTGCCAAAAATTGCACGGGGAGAATGCTATTTTGCCATTGGATTAAGTGAACCCAACAGCGGTTCCGATTTAGCTTCCGTCCGCACAAAGGCTGAAAAAGTCGAAGGTGGTTGGATTGTAAATGGCCAGAAAATTTGGACAAGTAACGCCCACGTATGCCATTATATGGTGGCTCTTGTCCGTACAAGCCCATACGATGAGAAAAAGAAACACTCGGGATTAAGCCAGCTGATTATCGATTTGAATGCTGAAGGGGTAACCATCGTTCCTATTAAATTTTTATCAGGAAAATATCATTTTAATGAAGTTTTTTTTGATAATGTGTTTGTACCGGACAACATGGTCGTCGGGGAAATTGGCAATGGATGGGAGCAAGGACTAGCGGAACTTGCCTTTGAACGAAGCGGACCGGAACGCATTTTAAGCACATACCTCTTGCTGGAAGAATTGATAAAAGAATTAAAGCACCAAAAAAATAAAGACGGGTTAAAGCAAGCAACAAAGCTTCTTGCCCAATTATGGGGGCTGAGAAATTTATCTATTGGCGTTGCGAAATTATTGGAATCCGGCAGTGCTGAGGATGTAGCCATTCCTGCCTCTTTAGTCAAAGCAATCGGTACAAAGTTTGAACAAAGCATTCCTGAAATTGCACGGTTGTTAGTTGAAACTTATCCGAACCTTGAGGCAAAAAGAAAATTCGACCGCTATATGGCACAAGCAATCTTGCATGCACCAAGCTTTACGATTAGAGGGGGCACAACGGAAATTCTTTATGGCATGGTGGCAAAAGGAGTTGTGGAAAAATGAGCGAAATGAAAGAAATGATTTTAGATGCAGCCGAACGTATGTTGAAAGAAAACATTTCCAAAGATGTTGTGGATTTATTGGAACGGGATGATTGGGCAAGGGGCATTTGGGCGTTATTTGAAGAAACCGGCATGTTTAAGGTTGCCATTTCTGAAGAACATGGAGGGGCTGGAGGCGATTTAGAAGATTTATTGCATATTGTGAGATTGACTGGAAAATACGCCGCCCCAATGCCTTATGCAGAAACCACTTTTGCTAACTACCTCCTTGAAAAAACGAATCAAGCGATTGTCGATAAAATTGCGACTTACTCCTTTAAAGAAGGATTCATTTTACAAAATGACATCATTTCCGGTTCCTTGCACAATGTTCGATGGGCAAGACATGCTGATTATTTAGTTGCCCGTGTCGACAGCTTTCAGGGAACACAAATTGCCCTATTTGATTTGCAAAAGGCAACCATTGAACAAAGCAACAATTTAGCCAGCGAGCCGCGCGATACAATCATTTTGAAAGAGGTAAAACCGATTTCCATCGCCCCTTTATCCGATGAACAATTATTTTATGCCCTATCCATTGAAACCGCCTTCAAAATCGCATTAATGACAGGCGCTATTGAAAAAATTTATGAAATCACAGTCCAATATTCCAAAAAAAGAGAGCAGTTTGGCCGCCCTATCCACCGCTTCCAATTAGTGCAGCAACATCTCGCCCAATTAGCCGGGGAAACAGCTATTGCCATCGCTGCCTTTCATAATGTTTGTGCTGCAATTCAATCAAAGGATTTCTTGCATGAAATTGCTTTTGCCCGCATCCGCATAGAAGACGCCATCACGACTATTACATCCGTTGCCCATCAAATTCATGCCGCTATAGGAATGACCCACGAATATACATTGCATCAATATACGCGTCGCTTATGGTCTTGGCGAGATGAAGGAAGAAACAGCCCATTTTGGAGCGACTACATTGCCGATTATTTACTGAAGCAAGATGTGGATTTATGGGCATATCTTACAAAAACCATTGGAAAAAAATAAGGGAGAGATTCCATGCCGGACTTGCTTTTTGAAGTGGAAAATCATATTGCAACCATTACCTTGAACCGACCAGAAAGCTACAATGCCTTTAGTGAAGAAATGATTACGAAATGGATTGACGCATTGGAAACGGTGCGGGATGATGATTCCATACGAGTGGTCATTGTAAAGGGAAATGGCAAAGCCTTCTGTGCAGGCGGGGACATTAAGGCTATGCAGGCAGGCGAAGGATTTTATCGAAGCAATGAGGATATTACTTCCACAGGTCTTGCTCGAAAAAATTCATTATGGAAGAAAATTCAACGGATTCCATTACTTCTTGAGGAAATCGATAAACCGGTCATATCCCAAATTCACGGTTTTGCCATGGGCGCGGGTTTAGATATGGCGCTAATGTGTGATATCCGAATTGCCGCAAAATCCGCAAAAGTTTCAGAAAGCTATATTAATGTAGCAATCGTGCCAGGAGATGGCGGTGCTTATTACTTGCCGAAGTTCGTCGGCATCGACAAGGCGCTGGATTTGTTATGGACGGCAAGGATGCTTACCGCTGCGGAGGCAAAAGAAATGGGGCTTGTTACTTTTGTAGTTGAAGATGAAGAATTGGATTCATTTACCCGCTCCTATGCTGAAAAATTAGCAAAGGGGCCTCAAACCGCGATTCGTTTTATGAAACGGGCCGTTTACCAAAGCCAAAAAATGGACTTGCGCTCTGCCCTTGATTATATTTCCTCTCAAATGGCTATTGTCACAGAATTGGATGATTTTAAAGAAGGCGTCGATGCAGTAGTCAATAAAAGGAAACCGAAATATCAATAACAATCTAGATGCTCCCTATCAGCAACCTGGTAGGGAGCATTATCATGAAAAGGGGAAGGTATTCTTACAAAGTAGGGATGTGGTTGTATCCGCACGAAATATTGCCTCATCGGCACGAATTAAGGAGGTAAGCGCACCAAATGTTTCCTCATCCGCACGAATTAGAACCTTATCCGCACGAAATAAGGGGTCATCCACACCATAGAGCATAGTATCCACACGAATTTGTACCCTATCCGCACAAATTAGGAATGTATCCGAACTAAATGCTGCCTCATCAGCTCCAATTAGCACTTTATCCGCACGAATCCCTCCCCTATCCTTCTTCCAATTCCTTCATCAAAAACTGCACATTTTCCTCATGGCATTTTTTCAAACTTCTTGGATATGGGTATTGTGCAATCAAATGCTCATGTTCTGCATTGGACTGGATTGCCTTTTTCAAACTGATGATATATAAAAGACTATCGTTTTTCCTTTTTATGATTTCCTTCTTGCTGAAAGTTGCATGCCCATGCCCTGGAATCATGACTTGAATTGAATGAGTCATAAGGATCGCTTCCGTTTTTTCTAAAGTTTCGATATAATCCTTCGAACTGGAATAAATAAATGGAAATTCAATATCGGATAAATAGTCTCCTGCAATCCAAATCCCAAGGGGCTCTACAATCGCAAAAATACCATCATCCGTATGGCCTTTCGCTTCATAAAAAGTAAGCAATGTATTGCCAATTTTTAGCTGCTGTCCATCCTTCTCCACAGCTATATCCACTTTCGGATAAATCAAAGGTGTTTTGCGGTCAATATAATATTCATCATCAAAGTCTTTCACTTGTTCAATCATGTCATCTGGATTTTTCTCTTTAATGGCAGCACTGGCAATAATCGTTGCTTCCGGAAATGCCCCAACCCCCACTATATGATCCCAATCTGAATGGGTAATAATGAGATAGATTGAACGATTTCCTTTTATACTCATGACAAACCTGCGAATTTCATCCACTTCAAACGGTAGCAAAGCAGGATCGACAACAATGATACAATCTTCTGTTTGAATGACGGTCGATGTCGTTTTATAAAGTTGGCTTTCAAATACGGTCAGTCGATCATCTTTGTATTGGATCATAATTTTCTCTCCATTTTAATCTTTTTCTCAACGAGTAATATTATTTGTTCTCCCTTGAAAGGTTGATGCTTTTCGTACAAAGCCTCCCATATATTAAGCATTCTACCTGAAATGACTATATAAAAAAAGCATCCGAAAGTGCATTGACTTCGGATGCTTTCCATCATTTTTATTTTTCAATAGAAACTTTTTTAAGGTCTAACAATCCAATAGGAAGTTGTTTTAATCCTTTTACTTCATCGCGAACAGCTACTAGATTTTCTTGATGAAGCAAGAATACACATGGCGCAAGTTCAATGATTCGTTGTTGAGCTTGACTATAGAATTCTTGACGTTTTTCAGGATCTGCTGTTTTACGAGCTTCATCTAAGGCTTTGTCTAATTCTGCATCTTTCGTAAATGTACGGTTACCTTGAACACCTACATTAGAAGAATGATACAACGCATATAAGCCATTATCGGCATCTCCTGTAACAGTTGTCCAGCCAAATACCATCATTTCGTGTTCGCCTTTAGCTGTTTGTTCAAGCATTGATGCCCATTCAAGAGTTTTTACTTCCACTTTGATACCGATTTTTGCTAATTGAGATTGAACATTTGTTGCAATATCTGAACGTTGGCGGTCATCGTTTGTCCAAATTGTTGTGGAGAATCCATTTGGATAACCCGCTTCTGCCAATAACTCTTTCGCTTTTTCTGGATTATATTCAATTCCTTTAATACTATCATCATAACCAAATAGGCCAGGTGCTAAAGGTCCTTTTGCCTCAATAGCTACACCATTATAAATACCATCAATGATTTCTTTTTTATCAATAGCCATTGCGATTGCTTGACGAACTCGAACATCATCAAATGGTTTTTTCGACATATTCATACCGATATAAGTAACTGCTGAACTTTTTGTTTTTTGAGAATGTAATCCGTCTGTATTATCCACTTGTTCCAAATCGGATGGACTTAACGGTGTTGAGATATGAGAATCTCCTGTTTGCAATTCAGAAATTCGAGTTAAATCTTCAGGAACAACTTTAAATGTAACAGAATCTAGTTTTGATGGTTCTCCCCAGTAATCTTCATTTTTCACTAAAGTAATGGACTGTCCATTTTTCCATTCTTTAAATTTGAATTGACCTGTACCGATAGGGTTGGCATTGATTACACTTCCTGGTTTTTCACCTTTTTCCATTGCTGCATAATCTTCTTCAATTTGTTTTTTAGAAATCATTTGTCCACCTGGATGAGCAAAGTGTGCAGGAAGTGGAGAGAAAGGATATTTTGTTTTAATGCGAACTGTATAATCATCGACAACTTCTACACTATCAATCATGTTGTACATAAATTGTACTGGTGACGCTATTTTTGGATCCAAAATACGTTCAATATTCGCTTTTACAACTTCCGCATTAAACGGTGTTCCATCATGGAAAGTAACACCTTGACGAAGTTTAAACTCCCAAGTTGTATCATCTACTTGTTCCCAGCTTTCTGCAAGACCTGGTTGATTTTGCATATTTTCATCTTGCACAACTAATGTGTCATAAATATTGATGCGAACATTGGCAGATGCCGTATCATTTGTTAAATGCGGGTCTAAAGATACCGCATCAGATTGAGTGGCAATAACTAAATTGCCTCCTTCATTATTTGATTTTGGATTATCCGAACTTTCCTCTTTCTTATCATCGCTACATGCAGCTAACACTAAAGTTAGAATCAGTAGCAATGTGAAAATATAGGATTTCTTAAACTTCTGCATTCTTTTTCCTTCCTTTCTTAAAATTCAAATGTTGACGTTTCTTCTAAACTCAAAATAAAAGCGAGCGCCAAATCTCTTGTCGCCATTAAATCAGAACGGCTAATCACTTCGACTGGAGAATGGGCATTACGGGAAGGGATAGATAAAACCCCTGTTGGAATTCCCTTCGTTTCATAAGCAATTCCACCCCCATCAGTACCGATACCCGGAAATACTTCTAATTGATATGGAATTTGATTCACTTTGGCAATATTTTTTAAAGTGTCTTTCACTTTTTTATGTACAATTAAGCTAAAGTCCATCACTTTAATACCTGTTCCTGCCCCAAGTGCCAAGCTTCTATCCATTGTTTCTTCCGGCGTATCACTGACAGCAGTTGTGTCGATGGCAATTGCCACATCCACATCTTCTAATTGTTTAATGGCTGTTTTAGCTCCCCGTAAACCAACCTCTTCCTGAACGGTAAAAAGAAAAATGACTTCACCGCAAAAGTTTTTGCCATCCAATTCGTTTAAAACTGATAATAGGACGGCACAACCTGCTCTGTTATCAAATGCTTTGCCGACAAAAAAAGCATTTTCCTTTTTCCCCATTGTTTTAAATTCGGTTGCCCATGTAACAGGAGTTCCTACATCCACTCCCATTTCCAGAGCTTCTTGCTTCGAAGTGGCACCAATATCAATATACAATTGTTTATGGGTGCGAACTTTTTTCGGATCATCGAATTTCATATAATGGGCAGACATTGTTCCAATGACACCATTTAACACTTGTTTGTCACCTAGAACCTTCACTTGTTGCGCCAATAAAATCCGATCATCATGTCCTCCCAGCTTTTCAAAGCGTAACAAGCCATTGTCCTCAATTTTTCTAACAATAAATCCTACTTCATCCATATGAGCAGTCAACAATATAACCGGACCTGACCTGCTACCTTTTTTTCTGGCGACGACATTTCCTAAAGAATCAACATAAAATTCGTCAACCTTGTTTTTTACATAGTCTCGAATGAAATATGTTACTTCATGTTCATACCCACAAGGACCATGCAATTCACTCAGTTGTTTTAAAAGTTGTTCCATCATGGACTCCTTTCATAAAAATGCCTAGTTAAGTACTAGCCATTATGACAATTTATACCTTAGAATTATACTAAAACAAGTAGGAAAATCAATTCTTTTTTATAAAATAATTAGAAAATTATGAAGGTATAATAGATTTTAATAATATATTCTTTCTATACTCAACGATAGAATTCTCTGTACTTACCGAAAATAAAGGGATATTTTATCATCATTTAGAAAATTCAGAATGAAGATGCTAATTAGAGAATTTATTATTCTAATAATTTTTAAACTATGTTAAAATCAAAAAACAGCTAAGGAAAATTTTAGATAAATAGAAAGGAAGTAAAAAGATGGTTGGGATGAAAAATAGTTCCAATACCTACTTGCCTGTACAGCGCACCGCTCGACTCAACAATTGGAAAAAAGTATTTAGCCGATTGGTTAGAAATAAATCAGCCGTTATAGGGGGAAGCTTTATTCTGTTATTTATGATTATTGTATTTTTTGCCCCATTGTTGGCACCCTACGATCCCATCCAACAGGATATGTTAAATAAGCTTCAGACCCCTTCCAGTGAACATTGGTTTGGAACCGACAACTTTGGAAGGGATATTTTTAGCCGAATCCTTTACGGCACAAGGCTTACAATGATTGTTGGATTTTTTTCTGTCGCATTAGGTGCAACAATTGGCGTTTTATTGGGCATCATTTCCGGTTACTACGGGGGAAAAATCGATTCAGTCATCATGCGAATCATGGATATTTTCCTTGCATTTCCTGGAATTCTTTTAGCCCTTGCCATTGTCACTATATTAGGCGGAAGTTTAATTAACGTGATAATAGCCGTTTCCTTTTCATCAATTCCTATTTTTGCACGCATTGTCCGCGCATCCACTTTATCAGTAAAAAAATTGGAATATATTGATGCGATACGTGCTCTCGGTGCAAGCGATCGAAGAATTATTTTTAAACATATTTTTCCTAATATCACTTCACCATTAATTGTTCAGGCAACATTAAATATTGCTACAGCGATTTTATCTGCAAGCGGTCTTTCATTTCTTGGTTTAGGGGCACAACCTCCTACTCCAGAGTGGGGAGCAATGCTTAGTGACGGGCGAAATTACTTATTTAACGCACCCCATGTGGCATTATTTCCTGGTTTATCCATCGTCATTGTTGTACTTGCCTTTAACTTGCTCGGGGACGGATTGAGGGATGCTCTTGATCCAAAAAATAAAGACTAAAACGAGGTGACCAAACGTGTTTCAATTTATCGTGCGCCGGATTTTGCAAACAATTCCTGTGTTAATTGGGATTTCCATATTAGTTTTTAGCATGCTACATCTGATACCGGGAGATCCGGCACAAATTATGGCTGGTGAAAGCGCGACAAAAGAACAAGTTGAAAATATCCGAGAACAACTCGGCTTGAACGATCCATTGCCTGTTCAATACTTCAAATATATTGGACATGCCGTTCAAGGCGATTTAGGTACATCCATTCGAAGTGGTCGTGATGTGACGGAAGAAATCGAATCGCGCATTGGAATCACAATAGAATTAGCCTTTTATAGTACGGTATTAGCTATTTTTATAGGAATCATTGCAGGAGTTATTTCTGCTACAAGAAAAAATTCATTTATCGATACAGGAATTATGGTTCTTGCCTTATTTGGATTGTCTATGCCTAATTTCTGGTTAGGATTAATGCTTATCCAATGGTTTGCAATCGGCATTGATTTGCCAAGCTGGATTCCATTTTTGGAAGATACAAGTTGGTTTAAACCATCCGGATGGGGAAGTTTTGAACAAATGGTGTTGCCTGTCCTCACACTTGGTACTGGAAGTGCAGCGATTATTGCCAGAATGACCCGCTCCAGCATGCTAGATGTAATTGGACAAGATTATATTCGAACAGCACGTGCAAAAGGTGTAAAAGAAAGTATTGTGATTTATCGGCATGCTTTAAAAAATGCATTAATTCCTGTCGTCACAGTAGTTGGTTTGCAATTCGGTACATTGCTTGGCGGAGCAGTATTAACGGAAACGGTTTTTGCTATCAACGGGCTTGGAAGACTGATTGTAGATTCCATCGCTACACGGGATTTTCCTGTTGTTCAAGGCTCCGTTTTAATCATCGCCTTATTGTTTGTACTGGTAAATTTACTCGTCGACATTGCTTACAAATTATTAAATAAACGCATTGACTTCGAATAGACGAACATTTTTACTAGAAAGGAAAATACATATGGCTTCTTCAAATTCCTATGAAAATATATTGGAAGTAAGAAACTTGCAAACTTCCTTTTTTACAAAAGAAATAGAAGTAAAAGCGGTAGATGGCGTCACATTTACTATTCCAAAACAAAAAACGCTCGGCGTCGTTGGAGAATCCGGTTCTGGAAAAAGCATTACCTCACTCTCCATTCTTCGCCTAATAGAAAAACCGGGAAAAATCGTCGGAGGGGAAATTCTTTTTAAAGGGGAAAATTTACTCGAAAAATCAGAAGCTGAAATGCGAAAAATACGGGGAAATGAAATTTCTATGATTTTCCAAGAACCGATGACATCCTTAAACCCAACCCTTACAATTGGCCAACAAATAAATGAAGCCTATCTCATTCACCAAGGACTCAGCAAAAAAGAGGCAACGAAACGTTCCATTGAAATGTTAAAACTTGTCGGCATCCCTTCCCCGGAAAAACGAATCAAACAATATCCTTATGAACTTTCAGGGGGAATGCGGCAACGTGTCATGATTGCCATGGCATTAGCTTGCAATCCTGACTTGCTTATTGCAGATGAACCAACAACTGCGCTAGATGTAACGATTCAAGCGCAAATTCTTAACCTCATCAAAGATCTTCAACAAAAACTCGGAATGGGTGTGCTATTCATTACCCATGACCTTGGTGTAGTGGCGGAAATATGCGATTATGTCGCAGTGATGTATTGTGGCCAAGTGGTTGAATATGCCGATGTAAAAACATTATTTAAACAGCCGAAACATCCATATACCGTCGGATTAATGAAATCAATTCCTCCTCACGATTATGATGTGGAAGGGGATTTAGATATTATTGAAGGAATGGTGCCAAGTCCAGCTGAAATCCCAATTGGTTGTCGATTTGCACCTCGTTGTCCTTTTGCAACAGAACTTTGCAAACAAAAAATGCCTGAGCTAATCACAGACAAAAATAACAATCAAGTCCGCTGTTGGATTTATACCAATGAGTGGGACGGTGAGAAAGGGATCGATGTCCGTGCAAGAAAAGAAAATATTGCTCAAAGTTGAACATTTAAAACAATACTTTCCAATTAAAGGTGGCATTTTGGGAAGAACGCTTAATTATGTAAAAGCGGTTGATGACATCTCCTTTACTATTTATGAAGGGGAAACGCTAAGCATCGTCGGAGAATCAGGCTGCGGAAAATCTACAACGGGACGAGCCATACTTCGCCTTGATGAACCAACTTCAGGCAGTGTGGAATTTGACGGAGTCGACTTATTAGCATTAAGCAAAAAAGAAATGAATAAAATGAGGAAAAATTTGCAAATCATATTTCAAGATCCGTATGCTTCGTTAAATCCTAGACAAACGGTAAGACAAATTTTGTTGGAAGCCATGGAAATTCAAAATGTCTTACCAAAAAATGAACGGGATAAACGAGTATTGGAATTATTAGAACTTGTCGGACTTTCTGCACAACAGGCTGATCGCTACCCGCATGAATTCAGCGGCGGTCAACGTCAACGGATTGGGATTGCCCGCGCACTTTCAGTTAATCCTAAATTAATCATTGCAGACGAAGCAGTATCCGCCCTTGATGTTTCTATTCAAGCACAAGTTCTTAATTTGTTGAAAAAACTTCAGAGGGAATTGGGATTGACCTATTTATTTATTTCCCATGATATGGGGGTTGTCCGTTATATTTCTGATCGCATTATTGTAATGTATTTAGGCAAAATTGTCGAAATGGCTGATAAAAAAACATTGTTTGAAAACCCTCAACACCCATATACAAAAGCTTTATTATCAGCTATTCCAAGCACAGATATTGACCGAAAAAAAGAGCGAATCATTTTGAAAGGCGATGTGCCTTCCCCAATTAATCCGCCGACGGGTTGCCGTTTTCACAGTCGCTGTCCGTTCGCTACTGATGTTTGTAGAACAACGAATCCAGAACTAAGAAAGCCTAAGCATTCCAATGAGGGCCATTTAGCAGCCTGCCATCATATGGAGGAAATTTCATCCCCAAAACCTCTCAACATTTGATTATGGACGCTTTCTATCAACATAAAAAAGAAGGGTCTGTTACAAATATTTATAAAACAGACCCTTTTCCTTTAAATGATTTTGTTTCTATTCTCAAAGAAAAAGGAGAACTGAATTTCCCCTTTTTCCAATAAATCTATTTTATTTTAAGAAGTCCGGATCAAGGTATTTCGGATTTGGATAGTCATAGAAACCTTTGCCGTTTTGTACACCTAAGCGGCCTTTATCAAGAAATTCTTTTTTCAAGTACTCGGCAACTTTCTCTGCTTCTTTGTCTCCTGCTTTTGCTCTGGCAAGGCATAAATTATAAGGAGTGTTAATGCCAACCACATCCAAAATAGCGAATGGACCTTGTGGGGCTCCTGTTGCAATCATCCATGTTTTATCCACTGTATAAGGATCGGCAATGCCATTGACCACTAATTTTTGGGCCGCATCTAAAAATGGAACGAGCAAAGAATTTAAAATATATCCAGGTTGTTCTTTATATAATGGCAGTGGAACCATGCCAATGGCTTTGGCAAATTCAATGATTTCTTCAAATACTTTTTCGTCTGTGCCTTCATGTTTCATAATTTCGGCTGTATTGTGCTTCCAAATTTCATTGGCAAAATGCAAATTCAAAAATTTTTCAGGTCTTCCGGAAATGTCAGCAAATTGGCTTGGCAACATCGTAGAAGAATTGGAAGCGAAGATGGTCTTTTCATCCGCCACTTCAGAAAGTTTTTTATAAAAGTCTGCTTTAATATCGTACACTTCCGGCACCGCTTCAATGACAAGGTCTGCACCTTTCACCGCTTTTTCTAAATCTGTATAGAAAGTTAAGTTATTGTAGGCTTTTTCCACATCTTCCTGAGTAGCCCCTAAATCTCTCTTATATGCTTCTTGCCATGCACGAATTTTTTCTTTTGCTTTCTCTAAAGCTTCGTCACTAATGTCATAAAGATTGACTGGAAATCCCGAAAACGCTGTCTGAAATGCAATTTGGCTTCCTAATACTCCTCCGCCAGCTACTGTCACTTGTTTAATGTTCATAAGTATGCCTCCGTTTCTTAAGAAATCTACTATTATTTTACACCTATAATTTTTTGAAAAATATGGTTAGTAGATAAAGTTCATAAAATGTATAAACTTCAAGGTTTTTCACAAAAAATGCTTTCTGAAAAAATTTTAAACATAAAGTATAGGTAACAATTCCTCCATAAAAAAGACTTCATTCTGCCAAGCAGAACAAAGTCTCTTCTTTTCAATATCCTTATTGTGCGCAACGCATCGTTGAAATATTCCGCAAAGTTCTACGCAATTCTCTTCCTTTTTGGAAAATCCCTTTTAATAAAGTATAAGTTTGGTAAGTAGCCTGAACATCTAAAAATTCTTGAGCTGTATGCTCATTGCCATATCCTACTGAAAGATTCACACTTTCAATGCCATGGCTTGCCCAAACGCCCGTGTCATTGCTTCCGCCTTCCCTGCAAGCCCAGCCGACTAAGCCGATTTCTTTCGCCACTTGTTCAAAAAATAATCCATATTGCGAACTACAGAATGGGATGATTCCTCCGCAAGAAGTTACAATATCAGAATTTCCACGCCGATCTAAAACTATCGCTGCATCAACACCCCACAAGAAATATTCATCGACATGCTGAGCCCCAACCAATCCGATTTCTTCTTCCACGGTAAAAATAAATTTTACTTTTCCACAAAAATCAGATTGATTCAGATGTTTTGCAATCATTACTATTATCGCTACGCCTGCCCGGTCATCCGCTCCTAAAATTCCCTCGCTGGAAGTCCAAATCGTTCCGTTCTTTTGAATCGTTCTACCAGGTTCTATTTCATAAACCGTATCTAAATGAGCATTTAAAAGAATGGTTGGTCCATTGCCGTTTCCGTATGTCTTTTCTGCCAACAAATTGCCGTAGTGGTCAACCGTGATGTAATCCACATACGGTTTCATTTTTTCTCGCACCACTTTGCGAATAACATCCTCTTCCCCGCTTGAGCCCGGAATTGAAAGGCATTGTTCAATTTCTTGATTTAATAATTGTCGCTCAATATATTCAATTCCTTGCTCCAACCATTCTGAATGTAGATTGCTTAACTGTTCAGCCAAGTCTAAAAGTTGAGAGCGTTTGATGCGCAGGGATAATTTATAATGGTTTCGCATTTCATAAAAAGACACGCGAGGAATGCCAAATAGCCGCAATATGCTTGTTAGCAGGTCGATGTCAATATCTTTCATCAAATAAATAATAGGAAATCTTCTGTCATGGCCGTCACATGACAAGGTTGTAGAAAACCCCAAACGGTTTAATTGACGGACAGTTCCCATCATATATAAATCCAAATGACAAATTTCCAGTTCGTCGTATTCCGGGTTGAAGTAATAGGCTGTGTCTCTTCGTTCTTTTGCCGCCTTTTCAACTGCTCTTATCCAATTGGATTCATCCATCAATTCTTGAACAATCATTAATTCCCTATTTTTTAAAACATACTGTACATCCGCTTTTTCTAAACAGGCTTGCAAAAATTGAAGATTTTCTTCCGTTTCCTTTTTGCAATCAAATGTATTTTTCCCTTGTTCCTCTAAAATCCAGCCGCTTCTTGTGAATAATTGATTCCAAGTTTTCAACATCATCACCACTCCTTTGCTTTGATGTATTTATGATATAAAAGGAGGGTGACAGACCTGTCATTTTTTCAAAAAGAAATCCTCATCTGTACGGTGGATGATAAGATAGTCTATTTCATCAGCAAAGTAATATCCCGCCTGTTTATTCTGAATCATCCTAATTGGGAAATGAATGTTTTCCAATCTTTCTTTCAGTCTTTGAATCGCTTTTGTAAATGTATTATTTTTCAATTCGAAATTTGGATTTTTTCTAGTAAATATATCTGCCACATCAATTTTAGTGATTGGATGCTTTTCTGTTCCATATATCAAAAGATATCGAAGCAGCTCTGCTTGTTGATTGGTCAATTTCACGTATTCGCCATTGAAAATTGCTGCAATTTCCCGGTCACCAAAATAGCAAATTAACATGCCCTCAGTATCTTGCAAGTTTTCTGCCTCTTCCTTTGTGCAATAGCGTTTTCCTTCTTTTGAAACAACGGTATAAGCATTTTGCGTTAAATATTCTTCATTATTAGAAGCAATCATTTCATAGAATGGTGAAATTTCATAATTTGGAAGTTGATGGAAGGATTTGTTTTTTATGTTCATGATGGAATATTGGGCATTTTTCGCGATGAATAGCGCACTGTTCGTCAAATACAAATGGGCATAGTAATGTTGAATCTCATTTAACTGATAATCTGGCTCAACTTCCCCTTCATTTAATTGAATAGCCTTTTCAAAATGCTGTAAGGCTTGCACATAATCCTTTCTTTTATACGCTAAAAATCCTAAACGGTAACGAGCCATAGGAATATGTGGCTCTTCCTTTAGAGCTAAATGAAAGTAACGTTCTGCTTCCTTTTCTGATTTTTCCACAGAGCTTTTCATATAAGTTCCAAACCAAATTAAATGCTTAATAAACCGTTTAGTTATGTACTGTTCCAAATATCGATATTCTTTATTTCTTCTTATTTTTTTCAGCAGTATTTTATATAAATGATGCAACCGGTTATTCGCCCCTGGTTCATCCTCTGCTCTTTTCTCCAATAGCACTTGTTCAATATCAAGTAAATCTTCAATAGAGTGGTTCTCAAATTCTCTGAACAACATTATCCATTCCCTTCTAAACAGGATTGTGTCAGTTCTTTAAGGTAATAAGTAGTTTCCAAAAGATAATTGACTAGGAAAATTCTCCCTAATAAAATAATACTATATCTTTTACAGTTCATGTATTTTGATTCAGGAGGGGAGATCATATGGCTCTATTCCGCAAAGTTGGAAAAGGAATCGGAACAGTTGGTGGCGGCCTCATTGGTGGTACTGTCAAGGTGACTGGCAGAGCGGTTGGCCAAAAGTGGAAAGGTCTAGGCGAATGGATGGAAGAAGTGGGAGAGGGCATCCAATCCGCTTCAAAAATTGCCTTAGAAAATGCAGGACAATTTATTGACGGAGCAATGGAAACTTCATATGGAGCTATCAAAAAAGATGACTATTATAAAGAAAAGGGATTCAACGACTTAAAAGAATCCACTGGCAAAACTGTAAAAGGCGTTGTCAATTCGGTAAAATACACTGTCCATAATGCTTCTACTACTTATCAGGGAATTGTGAGTGGAGATAAGACTCAAACAATACAAGGTTTAAAAAATATAGGAAAAGTCGCAGCGGTTTCTACCCTTGCCATTGGAGTCGTTGATTTATTGGATGGGGCTGATCTAGCAGAGGCGCAAGAAATCGATACCATCAACGATCATTTAAATGGCACGGAGCATCCAGAAACTGGGGTGCCTTTTGAAGATAAAACGGTGGAACTGCCTGATGGTGAAGTGAAGGAAGGGGTCTTCCCGATTTTTGAATCCAAATTTAGTGTGGAACTTCCGGAAGATTACTATCTGGAAAGCGATGATGTGCATTTTAGCATCGCCAATCACACATTGTATCAAGCCATTTTGGACAATCCGAGCTTAGCCAATGACTTGCACCTTTCCCAGTCCGATATTGAAATGCTTGCTAATGGTGAAACTCCAGATGGTTATGTCTGGCATCATAACGAAGAACCCGGTGTTTTGCAGCTAGTGGATGAAGACATACATAACCATACGGCTCATACCGGCGGGCGATTTTTATGGGGCGGCGGAAGTGAAAATCGTTAACCGTGACAAAGCGTTCTTTAAATTAGCAATACAAACCTTCTCGAGTCCTTCAAATTTTTCGAACCATATTTTATAATTTGTTAGAAAACATATCCTAAACAGAAGGTGTCTGCAATGGTATTAAAAATTTCAAACTCCGAAAACAAACGCCTTTACAAACCCTTTCGGAAAACGATTATGGAATACAATATGATTGAAGAAGGAGATCGGGTTGCTGTTGGCTTATCTGGGGGAAAGGACAGCTCCACTTTGCTTTATCTTCTCACACTGCTCAAGCAACAGGCTCCTTTCCAATTTGATATTGTTCCTGTTACCTTGACTCTCGGCTTTGAAGGAATGAATCTTGCGCCGCTGCAAAATTATGTGGAAAGTCTTGGCCACGAGCTGCACATAAAAGAAACCAACATCAGCAAAATCGTGTTTGACATCCGCCAGGAAAAAAATCCTTGTTCCTTATGTGCCAACTTGCGAAGAGGGATTTTATATGATTACGCAAAATCCCTTGGCTGCAATAAAGTCGCTTACGGCCACCATTTGGATGACGGCATCGAAACGTTCTTCATGAATTTGCTGTTTGGTGGAAAATTGGGCGTATTTAAACCGGTATCCTATATGAGTCGTTTGGACATCACGTTAATTCGCCCAATGATTGCCATTGAAGAACAATCCATCATTCAATTCGTCAAAACGAAAGACATTCCTATTATACATAACCCTTGCCCTGCGGATAAAAACACAAAACGGGAAGAAATGAAAGAACTCGTCAAAGGATTAAGCGAAAAATACCCAAATGTGCGACAAAACTTTTTACATGCGGTGAAAAATGTGCGGGAAGAAGATTTTTGGAGAATGGATAAATAAACTGTGGGAATGAACCCACAGTTTTTTATTATCAGCTTGTATTTCATTCCGTACCGGCTCTTCCAAATCCTTCTCCAAACTTGATTGAATGCAACTGACCGCCCGATGCCCAGTTTTCCCGATTATATTCATCAAAAATAACCGTCACCCATTCCTCGTTTACCTGTAATGTTTTGGCGGCTTCTTTCGTAATGGCTTCCACAAACTGCTGATTTTGCTCAGCCGTTCTCCCCTTCGCTAGCTTTACCGTAATGATTGGCATATTGAATTTCTCCTTTCCCGGAACCTTATTGTTCAGAAATATATTGATTATATATACTTCACATCACAATATCCTTTCTTTTCTCCCTACCCCATAATTGTATTTTGCAATAGAAAAGTGCAGAGAAATGCAATTAAAAATGCAGAGGTTTGCCACCCATTTAATTCCTTTTCGACAATGCGTGGGACAGTCTATAGCTCTCGCCATGAAAAGAGATGATATGGGCGTGATGAATTAGCCTGTCCACTAACGCTGCTGTTAA